>Ga0302308_10000248_pt1 | contig 48379 bp, 64 predicted proteins | sample III_Palsa_E3_3_FD_200531 | JGI IMG/M metagenome (GOLD analysis project Ga0302308, IMG submission 200531) | Peat permafrost microbial communities from Stordalen Mire near Abisko, Sweden - III_Palsa_E3_3 | ecosystem: Environmental > Terrestrial > Soil > Palsa > Peat permafrost | place: Sweden...
GGCAAGGCACTCCACCACAATGACCCGTCCCACCCCGCCAAACCCCCCAATGACAACTCTCACCCCACCAACGACCACCAAGACCACGATGACGATCAGGACTCCGACGAGGATCAGGGCTCCCAGGACCACTATGCCTCAGAAGACTACTACGCCTCAGACACACAGTGATTTCACTGCGTGCTTCTCTTCTTCCTCGGCAATAAAAAAGGTGATTTGGTCATTACGGGACTGAAAGATGAAGAATGGCATGATGCTCGTGCTGGCGGTGACACAGATGGGAGAGAGATTAGGGGACAACAATAAAGTGCGAAGTGGAGAAAGCGGGCGGCGGAAGTGTCGGTGAACCCTAAACACCAGGGATTCTTGATTCGTGGACGTCAGGGTGTCGTCCGAACGCGCGGAGCATGTTCGCCTTGAAGCCTAACGGCATCTCCGTTCGCGTGAGCATCGGCTCCTCGCTGTAGCCTATGTAACAAATACGGAGAGACCCAGGGCAGGGCGGGTTTGCGATCGCCTCAGCAATTTGCTGCATGGAAAGGGTCAGCCTCCTGTGACCTGTGGCGTCCAGATGGGCGTCTCTCGGCACGAGCTCCTTCATCAACTTGCCGGTGTAGTCTGCCAGGAGCGCGGTCCTCTCGGGAAAGAGGTCGGGGAGGACGTAGGGATCGCAGTTCAGCCTGATGAACACGGTCGACAGCCCCCGTCTCCCGAGGTACACCGCCTGAGCGATCACGTCCATCCTCGCGAGTTCATCGTCGGGATACCTGGTGACGTGGCAGCACTCGTCAGCCTCCACAATGACTGTCACCCCCGGGAGGTGGACCTGAACATCAGGGCGATACTCGTGCAGCGAGCCCTGCCAGAAGTTGAACGCCAGCGGCAGCGCCGAGTCGCACTCGCTGGAGGCGAAGCCCCCACTCACCCCAAACCTCTCTGCGTAGAGCGCAGACAGACGCGGCATCAAGGCCCGCGCCGACTTGTGATAATTCGCCGCGGGGTCACTCCTCTCGCCGCGGGCCGCCCAGAGCTCCGATCTCTCTCGCTGCCGGGCGTCCCACGTCTCTACAGGGTCCTGCACCCGCTCACCAATGATCTGGAGGAGCTCCGTTTCATTCTGGCGGGCGCAGACCTCACATTGGTGTGTGATCTCCCAGGTCTCACCATTCCCCTCAGGCCCCGTGGATGCCCCGAAAGCAGGACCAAGAACCCTTTTGGCGGCAGTACTAGGCTCCGGAGTCGCCTCAAGTGCCCCACCCCCCGCAACGGGGCTGATACCTCCACCACCATCATCACCATCTCCACTGAGGGACATGGACGCCATGAGCACCGGGTGGGGGCGCCCCCTTCTGAGTTGGAAGGCCTCCCCCGGCATCGATAGGCCGCACCGCGTGCATCTGTGCAGCATCCGACAGCGGGGCGAGACGCATCCCTTGACAGCACATTTGAGCGCCTTGGGGACCGGCGACACTCCCTTTCTCCTCGCGCGGCCAAATTCCGCCGTGCGCTCGTCGTCGTCGTCTCCAAGGGCAAGGCACCCAACGCAGGCCCGGTGGTGCTCAGGCTGCGGCACCTTCTGGTACCCACCACGCCCCTTCACTTTGATGCTCCCGTCAGTGTATAATGAGAGCGCCTCGTTGGCGAACGGCTGCTGGCAGATCAGGCAACTGTGCACCGCCATCAGGCACGCCGCCATATCACACGTCGAGCTTCCGCAGCCCCAGACACATTCTCCATTTTCTGCGCGGTCGCCACCGGTGGAACTCCCCTCTGCCGAATTGTCCTCGAAGAGCAAGGTCACTGCCTCGCACACCTTCTTCGCCATCTTCACCGCTCGGCCACTTCCCCCATCAGCATGGTCACCCTCCACCTCCAATTCCCCCCGCCGTCTCTTCATCGAAAGGGAGATATTGGACATCTTGTGAGTGAGCTTTCGGATTGGGCTTTTGTCGCCGAGGGGAGGAGCGGAACGCAGCGTGAGAAACCCCCGGTCATGAGGCCACATCACCACCCTCTCAAGAGCAGACGACAGCATTACTCACCCCGTTCACTGCAATTGGAGGCATCCAAATCACATTTCAATGTGGCGCAACCTTCCGCCACCCATTTCCCAAGCCCGCAAAAAATGGTTTTCCCAAAATCACTTTTCCGCAACCCAACCGCAACTAATATCGCCACCTTGTTTTGTGCCAAGGTCATTGATCAATTTCAGGGTGATCAAAGGCGGGGGATAGAAACAGTATTGAAAATTGATCCTGCGGGTGATTTGTGGTTGTCGGAGTGTGATGATCAGGTTTTCAAAAACGATGTGTACCGTTACTTTCCTCGAAATCCTCTCTTGTCTTCGCTTTCCTTCTTCGCTGTCCCCCTGCCTCATCATCCTATTGTCTGATCATCTAATCACTGTGACCTTCCGTCGTTTGCCATGTCTCTGCAACTTGTGGTGCCCGCGGAGAGCGAGTACAAGCGGCTTAATAAGCTTGACATGAAGCCGGATGTCAGCAAGAGGTACATCGCCGATTTGACGCCGATGGACGCCGCGCTCCTGAACGAGCACGCCAGGGAGGCCGGACTGATCACCGCGGCCGGGTACTGCGTCAAGGCCTGCGACGCGGAGCTCATTAAGGGCCCCCTTGGTGATCTGATTTTCAGGCAGCCTCACTGCATCCAGGGGAGTTGCAGGGAGAAGAGGCAGCGCGGCTTCCCAACGTCGCCGTACTGCACCGCTCACGCCAGCCACATGCTCAAGAAGCCGCTCCTGGCCGTCATTCCCCCCTCTCCAGCGGTCCCCCCGCCATTGGCCCCCTTTTTCATCGGGGGAGCCGGATCCCTGGCGGCCGGTCCCAGGACCTCTCAGCCTCAGGGCAACTTCCCCACCCAACCTTTGCCGCTGAGGGCCAGCGCGCCGGCGAGTGACAGCGACCCAGCAGTCTCTGGTAGCGGTGGTGACGCCCAGATCATTCAGCCGTCGTCGTCCTCCTCTTCGACCTCATCCTCTACGTCGTCCTCTTCGTCTTCCTCTTCGTCTTCGCTGTCCTCTTTGTCGTCGCTGTCCCCCTTGATGCCGACAGCACTACCCTTATTTGCGGTTCAGAGTGCGCAGAAGGGCAAGAAGCGCATGCGATCTGATGACGATGAAAACTTCAACTTCGTCGCCGGGGTTGTTGGTGTTGCTGATCGCCTGCCCTGCACAGGGCAGCCTAACCCGTTGCCCGTGAAGAGCTCCTCAGTCTCCGCGACACCTGCGGCGCTCCATCAGGCCTTGACTGCCTCTGCTTCTTCCTCGTGCCCTTCACAGCCTTTATCTTCTTCATCACCTTCCTCTGACGAGGCTGTGCGGAGGGCGCTGCATGGCGCGAAGCTTGAGGCCAGGGTCGAGGAGCTCGGCCGGCTGATGGTGGATGCGGATCGCGTGGCAGCCGATATGAGACGCCTCGTTGCCGAGATAGCCCGCCTCGCAGCCTCACCCCCTTCCTCCTGATGGGGCGTGATGATGCGTGATGGTGTGTCGTTGATTACTACGACTTGATGTTGCATTTGATGTTGTTTGTGTCTTTGATTCCGGAGGAGATTTTTCCGATTGGAAGGGAAGATGAGGGTATTTCTTCTTCTTTATTGCTGTTCGGGGTGTTGGGTGGGAAGGGCGCAGTGGAAGACCACGACGCGCTCGAAGGGCGCCATGGTGGCCACGGAGAAGGACCGACCATCATCGACGGGGATGCCCTCGGTCTCATCGGCCGCCCACCAGGTGTAGAGCTTCTCCCCGTTCCCGAGAATCAGGGTCCTGAAGACTGTGCGGAGGTGCGAGCTCTGGTCGACACCGAGGACACCCAGGTGCTCCTTAGGTCCCACCAGGGTCTTCGTCACGAGCCTGGAGACAGGCCCTGGTGTCGAGCCCGCCTGACATGGGAACGCCAGGCCGAGGATGAGCCGGCCACCATGTTGTGAAGACCCGCCAATGTCCCCAATGTCCCCGGTCCTCAGGTGGTACTCGCCCATCTTCGGAAGATGAGGCGGCACCGGAATCATCTGCCCGACGTGCTGCATGTCGTATGCCAGCACCTCGCTGCGCACCCAGAAGCTCTCCTTGGCCTTCCCGACCATCTCAACGTGCCCGCCCTCGGCACCGGATGACCGCACGGAGGCAGCGTGAGGGGCGGCCGTCTCGGCCATGAGGTCGACGGCGGCGATGTAACGCGAGACTGCGGCATCCTCGGCGGCACTGAGTGTGAGGCCCAGGTCAGTGGCGCTGGGCAGCCTGCCGTTCGGGAACGCAACTGTTGATATCTTGGATGAAATGTCCGACATCATGAGGCGAACCACACTTCGCGGAATAAAAAGCGCGGAGGAATGGAAATGTTGAGAAGACTACGTTTCAGGGAGACTTTGATCTGCGGGGAGCTTTGCGTACCAGTGTCACGAACAAAGTGACATCGTGGACAATGATACTCCCAATCCAACATTATTCACAGACCCCAAAGCGCGCCGAGGTCAATCCTTCGGGCGTGCTCATCACCTTCGATGGTTATCATGCAGCCGACCTCTCCCTCACCCGCCATCATCTTTCTTCCCGGTTGCTTATCGTTATACTTTTGTTGTTGCCGCGTGATCGGCGGACAGAGATCGGCGGATGGAGATCTGCTCCATCCATTTCTGAGAACCTCTGAAGATGCGATCACCACGCTGAAGCCATCATTGCCAAATCTGTGCTTGATCAACATCAGGATACTTACAAGGTGACGAAATGTGCTTCATGCTCATCTACACCCCCCATCACATCTCCCCTACTTCCTTCCGTTCCTCTCGTGGTCCTTGCCCCTTCACTGTGTCATTGTCCTCGTCTCTGTCAGCCTCCTTCCTCCTGTGATGTGTGCCTTTCGTCCCCAGCCTGAGGTGGTCAACCCCGCCAGCCTGCCCCTGTCCACCTATTGCCCGGTGAACGTCGCGAGCAATGCTGCGGCGGTTTCCGCGTCCACCTACAATGCCTCTGTCGCTGCCACTCTCAATGCATCTGTTGGCGCCGCACTCAAGGAGAACACGTGTCCCAAGACGCTGAATCTTGAGGCCGTGTCGCTTGCGGCGAATGACGATGTGGCTGTGGCTGAGGCTGCGGCTGCTCGGCCGGTTGACGGCCACTTCATGGTGGTCACCCCTGCGGGGGCGCCCTTTGTTCTGGTCCGCGGGGGGAGGGTCCTGACCTGCCCCGACCTCCTGAGGAGGAAGCTAGGGCTCCACTACTGTCACTACGTGTCTGACAGGGTCCAGGGAGCCCTGGACGGCAGCGCCAACCTCTTCCTCAGGATCCACTGCCACCACCCCTACCAGCGGGCCTTCCACTACGACCTGCTCCTCCAACCCTACGTCCCGAGGCTCTCCTCCTGGGCCCTGGTGCAGCCAACGGGCACGATCAAGGTGCTGGTGACGGAGGAGAACTTTGTCTCCAACGCCGCAGAGGTGCACTACGCCCTCGGCATCAAGGGCGACGCCTTCCTCAGGACCCAGCCCAGCGCCACCGTCACTGCGGGGGCTGAGGTGCTGTTCCTCTGCATAGACATCGTCACCTCCACCTTCTGCCTCCCCATGACCCTCATGAGCCTCCCGAACCTCGCAACCCCCGCAACCGCCGCAACCCCCTCCGCCGATGTTTAAGCCGCGGGTTTTATTTATTGTGCTTTATGCAGACGTTTGCTCACAACAGAGCAGAAGTATTTATTTGTTACGAATTGGCTTTGATGTCTGCAAAGTGTGCGCTTATGTTTGATTCCGGAACTTTTGCTCCGCTCAGAGCAAAAGTGGCGTGACAAGCAGTCAGTGATATCTGTCTTGGTCAGAATGATGAATTTCCTGCTCCACGCTCCATCGCTGCTCCTTCACTGGGTGATCTGTTATTCAATCGCGCTCACTCCCTCCCCCTCGGTATCTGATGGCTTCGCTCTGCAACGGCACCTACTACGTGGATGGCGGGTCGGGTGTTCGCGTCCAGCCGGTGCACGTTAATCAGGGTCTGGTCTGCGACAACCGTTATTTCCTGGGTCGCCGGCTATTGCTGACCAGTGATTGTGAGGTTTCAGAGCGCGTCCTCGTCGACGACATGGCCACCCCCATCTCCCCCGAGGGTGCAAGGTACCACCTGAACATCATCACCATCAGGTATGGGGGCGATGATGGGAGGGGCGGTCTGACGGTGGCCACCCTGCCCCTGCTGCCGCTGGGCCCCGACGCGGAGAGCACCACCACCTGGTGCCTTCGTCAGCCCGCGGGGACGTTTCGGGTGGCCGTCATGAAGATGGCGATCACCAACGAGCCCGAAGTGCGCGCCTTCCTCGGTCTCGGCGCCTCGGAGGCCGCCGCATATCTCACCCTCATCCCCCCGCCCCAGCCCCAGGACAACATGATGTTCCTCCGCGTCAACTTTGGCCACGGGAATCTGCTCAGCATCCCCCTCACCCGCGGTCACCCCTTCCCATAATCTCTATCCCGCTGTTCTCTTGCGATTGTAATATCGCTTGAAGTTGTAACATCGCTTGAAAATATGAATTCGGAACACACATCTTAAGATCGGTTTTCTCCGCGGCGAGGGGTTGAATGGCGGCGGATCACATCGTCCTTGAGGGTGCGACTGGTATCTGGTGGCTCTCGGAGTTGATGAGGCTGGCACCACTACACGGGTACGCCATCGCGCTGGACGAGGCGCACAGTGTAGCAGAGTGGGACGTGCACTTCCGGAGGCCCGGGGACAGCCACGGCGTCCTCGAGCTCACCGCCACTGACCGGGTGCTGGATGAGTACACTTGGCGCCACCACTGCGAGGACCTGCATGACCTCGGGGTGCACGTCTCGAACATGTCCGTCACGGGGACGCGGTTCGAGTGCGACATCATCTGGAACAACGCCACCTGCACAAGGGGCTGGTGCCCCGCCCACCGCACCGCGCATCTCATCTAAATCCCCGTCATCGTGGACCCCATCGGAGTGTCATCAAGTCCGCTAATGAGGCGGTGATTTCCTTCGAAGTCCCTCCGAATACCCTGAGTGCTTGCTGTACACCACCGACATCACGTTCAAAATGATCTTCGAATATCTTGATCACCGTCATCAGAACTCCATCATTCACACCATCATGATGATCACTGTTCAGATTACCCTGATCATCTTGATCATCTTCGATTATTGGATGAATGATTTGCATCTCATTATGACCGCACACACCTCGGCATGTTCCCGGCGATTATCAGATGCCCAGATCATGATGCTATGTTCTCCGATTATTTCACCCTGATCACTGGGAGGCATATATCACCTAATCATAGTCGCTTATGTGCCGACGAATTGCCATCGCCAGATGAGTCCCTATGTGGTGGCTAATGAGGTCGCGGTATTGCAGGTGATGATCGCTATGCTGGTCTTCCAGGCTACCCACCCACAATCGGAAAACCGGAGAGCCGAGGGGGACCTTTGACGCCCTGCAGTGCGATGATTACCACCTAGATCGAAATGCTCTTGCCCAACTTCTGCCTGTGACCAACAATTCTTCTCTCTGTTTCGAATGTCTGCTGGCATTTCTCTCAATCCTTCCATAAATTTGCTGATACTTTTTTCCTGTTGTGGAAGAAAGAGGATACTTTTTTCCTGTTTTGGAAGAAGGCGGATACTTTCTTCCTATTGTGGAAGAAAGTGTATACTTTTCTCCGGTTGTGGGAGAAGGCGGATACTTTTTTCCTGTTGTGGAAGAAAGTGCATACTTTTGTCCTGTTGTGGGGGAAAGCGGATAACTTTTTCCTCTTCTCTCTGTGGGATGGACTTTGTCACTTGTGTCTTTAATGCCCTGCATTGCGAGGACCACCTCCATGGTCAGAATACCCTGGCGTACCTGACAGATGTGAGGCGGAATCCCGCGGTGAGCGTGATGTGCTGGCAGACCGAGGCCCGGATCACCCCGCTGCACTGGGCCGCCTCACGCGGCCGCCCCGACCTCCTGCGGGTGCTCCTGGCCCACCCCTCTGTCGACGTCACCGCGCGCATGTGGCCGTGCGGCGTCACCGCGCTCATGCTGGCCTGCGAGTGCGGCGAGGAGCAGGCCGTGGCGCTCCTCCTGGCGGACCAGCGGGTCGCCGCGGACACCGTCGACCTGCAAGGCCGCACCGCCCTGTGGGTGGCCGCGAGTCGCGGGGCCCTCGCCTGTGTCAAGCTCCTCCTTCTGAGCGACAAACCGCTAAACCTCGACGCCGCGGGCGCCCACTGGGACGGCGAGCTCTATACCGCCGAGGAGATGGGCAGGGTCATGAACCGCAGTATTATCCACCAGTGGCTGCGGCGCTACCGCGCGGACAGGGCGTCCGTCGTGCACCTCCTGAGGCTGGAGCACTGCGTCCCCGAGAATGTGGCTGCCAACCTCTTTGGCCTCGCCGTCCTGGTGTCTGACTCCTACCTGAGGTGCCTGACGCCGGGGCAAGTCCTGCGGCGCCGGCAGCAGCGCACGGACATCTTCGCGGACGGCGACTATGCCAAGCAACTGCGCGCGGTCCGCTTTTTTAATGCCGGTAGCCGGCTGCCCTTGGAGCTCCAGATGATGATCGGATTGCGGGGCGCCGGGTCCGCCAGGGAGATCATTCCTGCACGCCTGGTCGAGCACGTCTTTCGCACCTTCACCATCGTGAGATGGTACGAAAGACCTGCTCGACGACCTGCTTCCTCTCACAATTTTGATATTGCATCTGATTTTGGCAAGTTGGATTGTTAATTGAGATGGAAGATGAGTGTTGAAATATGTTGAGATGAAGAGATGTTCAGATGCACGATGTTCTGGAATTTTTCTGTTCCTCTGGTCTCTTGCTCTTGCTGGAAATCGAAAGCCGCTGAGATAAGGAATGAACCCGACCTGGACTTGTTGGGGCGTGGAGTTTGCGGGACACGATTCGGTGGGTCGCGCCATCTGGGCCGCTGCAAATGATGGAGAACATTGTGCGCTGGAGGGCCTGCTCGCTGACCCCGGCCTCACGGAGGCGGAGGTCAACTTCTACTATGGCGGGAACAGGGACACCCCCCTCATCCGGGCCGTCATTTGCAGGTGCGAGCGCTCGGTGCGGGTGTTGTTGGCTCATCCGCTCACGCTGGTCAACGCCGGGGATAACTTCCGGTGGACCGCGTTGCACCATGCGGTCACCTCCGGTTCCGGCGGCGACGGGGTGATACATGGCCTGCTGTGCGCCCACCCGGGCGTGCGGTTCGATGTGCTGGACGTGGACAACACCAGCCCGCTGTGGAACGCCTCTTATCGCAACCACCCGGAGTCTGTCAGGCGCCTGCTGGCTTACGCGCCAGATGCCCTGGCTGATCTCCAACTCCAGGCCAGGGACCACACCAGGAGCGCCTTCTCCGTCAGGGTCAACTGGCACGGCAAGCGGGCGCTTGAGGTTGCCGGCTGCGTGGAGATCAGGGAGCTCCTAACCCGCTACGAGGCGGACCCGCGGGAGACCAGACGACTCCTCCGCCTCGAGCTCGGGCTGCTGGGGGCCGACATCGCCGCTGATTTCGCCTCCGCCGTCCTGCTCTGCGATGGCTACCTCTCCCTGCGGTCTCATGATACTGGGGTGCCTGCCGCCCGCCTTCTCATGATGATTGCGAGGCTGCCGCTCGAACTCCAGATGATGCTCTGCCACCGGCGTCATGGCTCGGCGCGCGCCGTAATCCTGGCCCGAGATACTGAGATGGCGTTGCTCACAACACTAAATTGCCTGGATTCGTTGCCTTCGTCACGGGCACAGTGATCGGTTATCAGTGATCAGGGTCTTTCTGAATGCGCCGAGAGATATTTGATGAGATACCTCATCACCTGTAGTCGAGTAGGAGATTGATAAAGCATCGAACTTCCCCTCTATCCGCTCAAATGACGACATGCCCAGTTATCGACGAGCCACAGGGGATGACTGCATCGCCTGCCCCCTCGGCGAGTCCCTTCAAGGGCTTCACCTTCTTCCCGCATCTCACGGTGAGAAATGGCTTCCCGGCAGTATCATGGGCTGAGCACTTTGCCGACCGTGAGGTGCGACAGGACGTGACCTCGCCCCCTGAGACAAATACTGCGATGAAGAAAGGGCTCAATGAATAACATGGTGCTCAGTGAATAACATATTGAAAGCTTTCGTCATTTATGCCCAAGAGAAGAAAGATCACAAGTCAAAACAAGATAGGAGCTCCTTGTGCCTGGCTTGGCGGGAGGCGGCCTGCAATTCGAAGCGCTCGTTCATCACCAGCATTTCCGCCACCATGCGCAGGGGAATAAGCCGGGCGGTTACCATCTTCTGGAACGGGGAGATGTCCGCCACCATCAGCATGTAGTGGAGGTAATGGGCCCAGAGGGTGCTGCTGATCGCCCGGGTCGACCGGCCCCTGTAGGCCTCCTGGGTGGCGAGCATCAGCGCCTCGGTTCCAGCATAGTCTCCCCTGCAGTTCGCGAGAGTCGGGGCGTAGAGCTCCTCCATCGCCGGGCAGCAGCAGATAGTGGTCCTCAGATAGCGGATGAACATCTCACGCTGCTCAGGCTCAGCCGGGTTCGCCAGGAAGGCGTTGGTCATCGCAGTCATGCGGGCCTCCGCCACCCGGTCAATAGTGATCGTCTCATCAGCAGCAGCGGAAGACACGGCCTCGTCATCCAGGAAATCAGCCAAAGACATTGCACAAGAGGCAGGCGAAAGTTTTTGAATTGAACTGTCTGGGAGGGGAACGAGGCTTGCAGACGAAGGGAAAGCAACGAGTGTGAGGTTCATATAATGAAGGTGATTTCCTCATCATGATTTTGAATCATATTCCCTCATTTAGGGGGGATTATCAGAAGGATACGGCATCGTGAAGCTCTGAAATGAACTTTTGCAGCGCCCGTTCAACATCAGGGGTAATAATGATATCCTTTCTGGAATCATGGCGCCGGTAGCATATTATCATCTGCAGTTCCAGCGGCAGTCTGGAGACCACGGAGAGGAAACGGGCCTCCCTGTCACCAGAAACCTTTTGACCGAGCCGCAGGTAGCCGTCGCAGAGGAGGACGGCGGAGACGAAGTCAGCGGCAGCATCCTCGGCAGAGAGCCCCAACTCTTTCCGTAGCGCGCGCCTTGTCTGCCGTGGGTCGGCCAGGTAGAGGGTCATGATCTCCCTGATCGCGGAATTGGGCGCCACCTCCAGGGCTGTCTTGCCCTCCCAGTCGTTTGTAAAGGGGTCGTCACCGTTGGAACTCTCGTTTGCTCGCCTGGTGACGTCAAGCCGGCCAACTCCAGCATGAGCCAGGAGGAATCGGACCGTGTCCGTTTGGCCCATGTGACAGGCGATCCACAGTGGTGTGGTGTTATCTACGTCGACCACGTTCAGGTCTATGTGTGGATGTCCGCACAGAGTCTTCACGATGCCAAGCGAATAGGGGCGATCATGGGAACAGGCGCGGTAGAGGGACGCGACGCTAGCAGGCGTTCGGTAGTTGATCTCCACCAGGGGATGAGAGACCAGGAGCCGTACGCAGTCCTCGAAGCCCCTCCTGATGGCCTGGTTCAGCGGCCTCTCCAGCCAAAACCCATATTGGAAGTTGATGTCCGCTGCGGTCAATCCCGGCGAAGCTAATAGATCAGCCAGCAAGGCTGAGTGACCATCAGTGGCAGCCTCCCAGATCATCTGTCCAAGGGGTTTTGGCCCCTTAGGTCCTGGTCCTGTTTCTGTGTCCCCCATTTTGGTAGAGGCTAAAGGTCAATATTGGAGAATCGAACGTCGATCATTCAAATTTATTGGGCCCTTACTTGCCTGCCATCATCATCGACAACACAATAGGTAGTGATCAACTTGGATAAAAAAATCAAACAAGCTTTTCGTGCGGTTTTTCGAACATTGTGATGGCGGAACCACGATGGCATCATTACTGTAAAATTATTATTGTGATTCAATCTCCGGGAGAAGATCGAAGTGTGTTTCGTCAAGACCACGTCGTCAGGATGTGTCATCTTGCCAGCAGCGCTCCGGGTGATTCTTTTCTTGACGGTGGGGGGAGAGGGACACAGATAGCGTGATGGCCTGCGCTGAGCTTGCCGCGGCCATTAGGATCCACAGGGTTGAAGAGGTTGAGCGCATCCTTGACCGGTCGCGAAACGAGCGCTGGCCGGACCTGAGGATAAACGGTGGGGGGCTAGGCCCGCCGCCCCTGTTCGTCGCCTGCCTTCACAATCGCATCTTCGCCGTGCCTTTGCTGCTCGCGCACCCGGGCATCGACGTCATGTATCGCTTTCGATGTGGGGCCACCTCCCTCCACCTCGCCTGTAAAAAGGGTCATCTGGCCATCGCCGCCATCCTTCTGGATGACCCGCGGGTCGACCCCAACTGGCGGGACTACCGCGGTCGGACTCCCCTCTGGTATGCCTGCGCCACCGGGAACCTGGAGATGGTCTACCACCTCCTCGCCTCTCCTAGACACCTGGACCCCGGGGTGGCGGCATGTAGCCCGGAGAATAACAATGCCTCGCCTGCCTTTGAAGCCCGTCGCCAGGGGCATGAGCACATCGTCGACCTGCTGCGGCGCTTTGAGGCGAATTCTGCGGCCATGAGATTTTGCCTGCAGGTGGTCCTGCGACACAGGCAGCCCTCTGCCGGGCACCTCTTTGCCCTGTGCGTTCTCCTCTGCGATGATTACCTCCAGTTGCCAAGCGAGCATGATCTGCAGTCTGATGATCACCGGTTCTTTCGCATCGCGGCCAGGTTGCCGATGGAAATGCAGATGACGATCTGCAATCGCGCCCAAGACCTACTTGGCGATATCATCGCGTCCACTGTTTCTGAGTTGGCACTCCAGTACGTGTCTTCCCTTTTTGTTCCGGATCTTGGAGACGAATAAACAATCCCACAGCATAATCTGCTCACTTCCATTGTTCGATGAGTGCGCCGAGTTCCAGACGGTTATGCTTGTTGCAGGCGGCCAAGGCGGCGGGGATGTAGTCCGGGAAGAGCTTCAGGCCCCAGTGGGCGTGGCACTCGGCGATGACGTCCAGTTGCTCGGTGACCAGGTCAGCGTCATCCTCCCCGGCGACATCTTCCGGCACGTCCTCGAAGCCGAGGAAAATGGGAGACCCAGGGTGGATCTTGAGCCCGAACATCACGTCGACGACGTCCTGGTGCCCCCGGGCCTTGGCCGCAAAGTAAGAGGGCATGAAACTGGAGGCGCCTTTCCCGTGGAGGAACACCACGCTCTCGGCATCACCGCGAGCGGCCGCAGCAATCATGGCCGCGTCCAACGTTGACAAGTGGTAGACCAGGTGCTCGGAGCCGAGTAGCACCTTGATCGTCTCAATGGGACCCCGACACAGCGCCTCCGCCATGCCCCCAATAGGGGCCTCGCCTTCCCCCTCTCCACCATCATAATACAGGCCACCGTCATCATCGTCATCGGTTTGGTCACCGTCAACATCCTCACCTTCAGCATGTTCACCGTCAGCATCTTCCCCTTTGTCATCAGATTCGGTGGCTGAGATATCACGACCGTAATTATGGGGCATAGAGCGACGGGCTACTCGAAGGACCCTGTTCTCGGGGCTGTGTTCCCCCTGCACCGACTGCCCTTGCTGTTCTGGCTGCTCGGACTGCTCGGGCTGCTCTGGCTGTCCTTGCTGCCCTGGCTGCCCTGGCTGCGCTGGCTGCCTCTGCTGAGCGAAGGCGGACCATGAGGCGTGAGAATCGGCGTGCTCCTGGTCGCTCATGCGCTCGGTGAGGTAGCGCTGGCCACCGGCGGTGAGCCACACCATTGGTCTCCCCGCGCTGCTCACCATCGCGGTGAGTTCCGCGGCGCCTCCAGAGAAGCCAGACGACCAGTCCCTGGGCCAGCGGGTGCAGTATCCCGCTTCTTGGCAGCAGCGCTCGTACTCCTCCAAGGTCTGTGCCGGCTGTCCCTCAAAATCCAATTTTTCCACCGTGTCCATGATGTCAGTGAGAGCCTCAGAGGATTGGGAAGGAACGCGAAGCACACGGAAGGCTGTGAATCCTGCGACTGCAAATCACGATTATCCTCGAACTTTCGTTGTGCAACTATCATGTGGCGAAATCATTCGCGACAAATATCTCATGATTGATTTCTTTCACCGTTTTCCTCGTCACCCTGCATCATCATTTTATAATCCTCGTTCTATCATCGTCGACGCTTGTGATCACCTGTTGCCCGTTGTGCTATATCTGTGGTCTCCCGTTCCTCTTCCTTCTCTAATCAGCCTGTGGTGGAAGTCGGTGCCTGAAGACGCAAGATGTTTTTGTTCTGCTCGAAGTTGATCTGCGGGTGCTGCCCGAGCCAGACTGGGTATTACGTGTTCCTGGCGCTGATGCTGTGTGCGACGTTCTTTGCCGGCGTGGCGCAAGTGGTCGGCGGTGGCTTGGCGCTGCAGCATGATCCCGCGGCCTGCAAGACCTCCACCTTTGGGGTGGACGGCGTCCTCATCGCGACGGGTGTCTTTCACGCCCTCGAGGGTCTCACCTTCCTGGTCTACCTGCTGGTGCCGAGCTTCAACCCGCGCCTGACTAAGTCCGAGGACAACCAGTGCGACTTCCAACTGTGTGTCGCCTTCTACCTCGTCGCCAACCTGATCTGCGGCATCCTCAGCGCCATCGCCATCGGCTTCATTCAGTCCACCGTCGTTGTCGGATGTTCCCCCTGGATCCTGCCGCTCTTGTCCATCGGCTGCGGTTTCTGCTTCAGCGGCCTCGTGCTCCTCATCTACATGTCCGGCCGCCTCTGCTGCTGTTCTGCCAAGGGCGTCTGTTGTGGCGACGATTGAACCTGAACCTGGATCATTTTTCCCCGCCTCGAGAATTCTTTGATATTTTTTGTCCAGTGTCTTGATTATCGTTTTTTGTGTCACAATAACGCCACGTCTCGTCGATGATTCTTCGACGCAGATAAGTGGTTGAATTTCAAATCTTTGTGATGTTAATTCGGAGCGTTGTCGCTTCTCTCCCTTCCCGTCCCTCCGCCTGCGATACTATCATCTGTGGAATTTTTCAAAGCATCCCCAACTGACGATGAACGTCGCCGCCGAAGTGTCAGCGGCGCTCGTGGCATCGTTCGACATGCCGAATGTGCCCGCTGTTGTTGAAGATCATCCTGTCGGAGATGACATCTTGCCTCATGTCGCGTTGCCGCTGCCAGCCACTAACCTCCTGGAGCCTTCTCCACCGCGTGGCTCGCCTGCTGTGATGGCTCAAGGTGACTGCTGCAAGATGTCTGGCAAGTTCATTCTCCCCTGCGTGATGGCCGACGTCGCAGTTGAGGTAGTTGGTGGCAGGGTGCAGAACGTGGCCGAGATTGAGGGGCTCCTCCGCGGTATGGAGGGCATGCTTGGCGGCGGCGACCACATGTCTATCAATATCCGCCGCTCTGAGGTCCGCGCAGATGAGTACTTTGTGGCCTTTGAGACCTGCTTCTCGCGATTCTTCCAGCGCATCTTCAGGTACCGGGGCCCGGTCGGGTGCTATGAGGTCATGTTTCCTGGCCTCGGCTCCGCAAGGACGCTCTGTCTCGAGGTGCTTGAGGTGGACGGGGGCCTCCTGAGGCTGGCTGACGCGAGCGTCACCGCCCTGAAAGAGGGTGGCTTTGAGGACTTCCACTTCAGCGTCTACCTGGACGGCGACTACAAGGAGCGCCAGAACATGTGGCTCCAGGTCCTCGCCCCGCACGTTCCGCACGTTGCGCCCTGCCGCGCCCCTTCAGGCACGCTGCGGGAGGGCCACTCCATCTATCTCATGGAGCTCATCGAGCGTCCCTATTGATTTCGTATCATAATGTATCATAATGGGATTTTCATCTCCACTTCTCTTCTCCCTCCCTTCTCTGCCCTCTTTTTCTTGAAAGGCAATGTTCGCATCGACTGAAACGCCATCTGACGCGATTGACGCTATTGACGGAGACCCGGCTGAGCCTGGGATGCCCAGCGCCGGCGCCGGGTTGACGTGGGACCTGGTGAGGGCGCAATTGCGGGCGATGAGGGATGAGCTCCGAGTGGGCCAGGCTGCGTTGATCGCTGAGCGGGAGCGCGAGGTCCTGCACCTCAAGGCCGTGGTCCTCCAGCAGGTGGCCGAAGACAGGATGGAGCCCATGGAGATCTTTCAGCGCGATGGGTCCAGGGCAGTGCAGTTTCGCATCAGCGTGCCCTGGGAGAACGTGTCCTTCCGGACCAGCGACATCATAGACGGCCTGCGTGAGGCTCTTGGCGCCGAACTCCCGGAGCACTCTCTCACTGTGGCGTACAGCGAGAACTACGGCGATACCTCCGGCGGCGATGATTACCCAGATTGCACCGGGGTCATCCGCGTCACCATCAGGCTCTGATCCTCACGTTGCCTCGCGATCATGGCAATGGCAGGTGGCTCAGTCAAGTGTCACTCTTCACTTGTGGCGCAAAATAAAACGATTTCCGAAAATGAGAAATCCATTTTTTTCATGAAACCGGGGGCGTCCGCCTCAGAGCCGTGTCATGATCGACCTTTTTTCCATCCGTTGATCGGGTAATTACAGTCAGTCTTGACACACCGCTTTTCTTGTGGCCCCACCAACCGCAGCATAAGACCAAACAGCAAGAAATGTGCAAGAAGTGCGGCTTTCCAGACGGCGGGGGATGCTTCTGCCAGCCACAGAGGCCGCCGCAGTCCCCGGCCCCCTGTCGTGAGCACCAACACCAGTCACCCGGCTGGGAGCATCACGCACCTCCCCAGAAAGCCTGCGGTGACTGTGCCTCAGGCAGTTCCAGCAGTTCCTGCTGTGGCCAGAATGGCATTCCGGGGGTGCCGGGCATTCCTGGTGCAGTGGGGACGCCGGGAGCGGCAGGTGCCCCTGGCCCCCCTGGACCTTCAAGTGGTCCGGTCGGACCTACGGGCAGCGCAGGCTCCCCAGGGTCTCCAGGTACACCAGGCTCGCCAGGGTCGGCGGGGAGCCCGGGGAGCCCCGGTAACCCCGGACCATTTGGGCCCCAGGGTCCAGCAGGTCTCCCAGGCTCCACAGGCGCCCCGGGCCCGAGTGGAGGCGCCACCGGCGCGCCTGGTCCCCCAGGCCCGGCAGGGTCAGCCGGCGCAGCAGGCGCCCCAGGTCCTCCGGGTGCTCCAGGTGCTCCAGGTGCTCCCGGGACGACTGGATTGCCAGGATCACCTGGCGCCGCTGGTGCTGCGGGCGCGACGGGAATTGCGGGGGCGGGTGCAATCATCCCCTTTGCAAGCGGCCCGACCCCTGTGGCGCTGGCGACGGTGGCCGGCGTGGTGTCGAACGACTATGGCTTTGGGTCCACTGACCTCGGGGTCAGCCTGCTCGGCCTGCTTCCCGCGGTGTTCATGGTGGCGCCGAGGAGCGGCACGATCACGATGCTGAACGTCTCGGTCAGGGTCACGGTGGCCGTGAGCCTCCTCGCCTCCACCATCACCTTCCAGGTCTACAGGGCCCCAGCCAACTCCTCCACCTTCACCCTCCTGGCAGGGGTCGCTGCCCCGGTGGCGATCGATCTGGTGACCGTTGGCACGACCATTGCTGGCACCTCGGGCCCGGTCAGCGTCCCCGTCGCCGCCGGCGACCAGTTGGCGCTCGTGAGCACCTCCGACGGCCTGGTTACCGCCGTCACCGGCGTCGTCGGCGCAGGCCTCGCCATCTCCTGATGTAATGTTCTATAGTGTATCGCTCATCTCCTATCGCTTGGAGAGAGGGCCCGAATCAGCGCCCAAAAAACAGTGTGAAATAGATGAAGTGATGTCGGAAATTAGAGATTTTATTGGGGGGCAAAAGAGGAGAGATCAGCGGCAAGATCTTTCAGCGCCTGCTCAGTGTCGCGGGCGAGGACGATTGCGCCGCCAGAGTCATGCCTCCGGTGGCACAGCACCATTTGGAGCTCGAGCGGCAGTTTGGAGGCTATGGAGAAGAACCGAGCCCCTGGCTCAGCCACCGCGGATGAGCGAAGCATCAGGTGACCGTCGCAGTGCAGGACGACACAGGCAAAGTCCCTGGCGATGTCCTCACGAGTGAGGCCGAGCTCCAGTCGCAGGTGGCTTCTGCCACTCCGCGGGTCAGCCAGGTAAAGGGACAGAATCTCCTGTATCGCAGGATTGTTGGCCGCCTCCAGGGCAGTCTTCCCCTCCCAAAATTGGGGATGGAGGTCATCTCCCCCATTTTCGCCGCACCACTTCTTCGCGCAGGTTTTCATATCTAGATGGCCAACGGGGGCATGGGCTAGCAGACAGCGGACCCCGTTCACGCTGTCCCTGTGACAGGCCAGCCACAGCGGGGTGGCCAAGTCCTCGTCAAAGGCGTTGAGATTAATGCCTCGGTGTCGGCATAACATCATCATGATCCTTGGTTGTTCGCGTGATCCCAAGTAGGCGGCATGGTGAAGCGGTGTCAGCCTGAATCGATTCGGCCAGTTGACGTCAATCAGGGGATGGGCAAGGAGGAGCCTGACACACTCAGTAGACCCGCGCCTCACCGCCTCGGACAAGGCCCCCTCACCATAAACATCGATCGCTGTCAGCCCCGGCGCCTTCAGCAGAGTCTCAAGGCGATCGGGCTGACCCATTTCCACTGCAAGGCAGATCAACTTCCCAGGCGTGTCTTTCATCCACTTTGGGCTGCCATTCCACACTTTATGATTAGTTTCGTCATCAACCATCCCCGCTAAAGTGGACAAGCCAGAGACCGCTGAGAGCGCACAGCGAGAAAAGGAGTCCGGTGATTAACGGCAGCCAAGGAAGGAAATATGATTTTCTTTTATTCAGTGTGGTCGGCGACGAAGGGAAATGAACAGTGATGAACAGTGATTAACGTCGAAGGGTGATGATCAGTCGAGAAATATGAAATCCAAGATATTTTCCTTTTTATTCGAAAACTTTGGTCCTCTCTCTGCCTACTGTTCACTTTGCTATGTCGCTGACGGGTGAGGAAAGGCAGCAAGGCAGCGCTGGCCCGCCATCCTGGCAGTCGTCTTCCGCAAGGCAGCGTTTTCTGGTGTTGTCGTCCCCTGGCCGCCTGCCATTTGGGGGAGAGATAGTGGCCCAGGTGGATGGTGACCGGCTCCTGAACCAGGTGGAGATCGAGGTCTTTCTCAGCAAGCAGGGCTTCAACGGCCGCATCCCGAACTTTGTCCTCACCTGCGGGGACGAGTGCGCTTCAGAGGAAGGCTCGCAGTGCCTGCTATTCCAGCCGATTGAGGGGAACAGCATCCCCGTCCTCCTCACCCTCCAGAGGATCAGGCTGGAGGTGCATGCCACCTGGCAGCCTTATATCGCCATAGTGAACTCGGCCATTCAGATGAATTTCTGGGGCAACCGGAGCACTCTGAGGGACGCCGCGGTCGTCGCCGACGGCTACCTCGAGTCCCTGCACCACCTGGGCCTCTCGCTGACGGCCGGGAGGGCCCTCGAGTTTGGCAGCGCCCTGAAGCGGCTCCTGCTGGACCTGGAGTTCACTGACGTCCCACCCCACCAGAAAATCTGGCCCGGGCGCGCCCTCTTTCCCCCTTCCTCCGGGCTAGATGGTGACTTTCCACCCGCGCCTGTGTTTCTTCCCTTGACTGGTCCGTGCCCTGGCGCCCTGATGGGTAGTGAGATGGCGGACATCAGAGATGGCAGGTTTGGGGGGATCCTGTCGCCACTGGACTTCTTCAGGATGATTGATGGCGGCCTCTTCCCGATGGGCGATCACCGCGTGCTGCACACCAACCAGGCGCTGGCGGAGCATGACCTGGCCCACCTGGTGAGCTTTGTGCGCCAGCCGGCGTACATGGCCGCCATGCGCCGCCTGGCCTCGCGCGTCCTGCAGCAGGCCGACCCCGTCCAGAACCCCGCCTCTCATGCCGACGTGAAGGCTGCCCTGCTCGACTTTGAGTCGCCCTTTGCCACCCGCCTCTATTATGCCGCGGAAATCTTCGTCACCATCCTCCCAGAGAAGCGCCCTGTGGTTGAGGGCCTCATCAACTGCTTCCAGTACCAACTTCCCTTCGAGTGGGCCTCTGTCAGCCGCCCGAATGTGGAGGCGTTCCTCTTTGGGGTGCTCCACGAAGTGGGGCCCATGCAATTCATGTGTTTCCTGTCGGACATCTACGATCAGTTCCTGTCGTTCGCGACCTCGCTGGGTGGAGAGAGCCTGGACGTGATCAACCGCGCGCGCAAGTTCGACCGGCCCAATAAGGCGCTGAGGTCCGAGTTCGAGATGTCGTCCATCCACTACTGGCACCAGAAGGGCCTGAGGTGCCTGAGGAACATCCGCCCGGTTCCCGAGCAGGAGGCCGCCTTCTGCCACTCCATTAAAGCCGTCCACACGGTGTTCATCGGCGCGCTGATTGGCACTTCCCTGCTAAGCATCGACGACTGGCTGGTGCCCTCCGCCGAGTTCGTCGTTCCTCCCCTCTGTCTTCTCAGGCAGTACATCTGCGGCAGCGGGCTCTGGGCCGGGGACAGCCTCCTCTACGAGTGCTTCGCCCACTGAACTTAAAAAAATACCGTGAAATAAAGTTGCGTCACTTTTAAGATTGGAAGGCTTTGATAACTGTCAATTTTTGAGCGCAGACAACAAATCGAATGGCGGTCGTCATCACCCTGCCCGTGAGCAATGTGGCGCTGCGCCCTCTGTACGGGCGGGCCATACGCTCCCCCGCGCCCTTCATCATGCGGGTGGACCTCGTGCCGGGGGCGGAAGAGTTCAACATCACGCTGTACGACCCTGCGAGCGGGCAGTACCTGGCCTCGGTGGGGACGTTCCGCCCGGCGGGAGGGGAATTCGTGGAGGCCTCCTTTGACCCGGCGTACCAGGTGGTGGCGAACTTCCCACTCCCCGATCAGGGCCTGGCCGGGTTTAGTGCCAGCACCCTGCACCCAGAGATATCCAATGCCCTGGCAGGCATCGGCCCAGAGTTCGCCCCCGAGGACCAGCCCAGGTACCTGAACTCCCTGCGCGCCTCTGGAGTCTCGGTCGAGGAGTCCAGGCCCGGAGCAGCCTACCAAAACCAGACCATTCCGCCCCAGGTCGCGTCTCTCAGGATTCCGAGAGTGGGCGATGTTCCCGCATCAGTGGTTGCGACACAGGCTCCGTATGATCGGTCCGCTGCCGCTGCCACTGCTGCCATGCAACCGCAGCCTGGGAGGAGGCCAAGGCTACAGCCACAAGATGTGCAGGCGCTGGACGAGAAGTGCGCGGAGGTGGCGGAGGGCCTGCGGGGGTCGCAGAACCTGGCGGACCTCTACGCCATGGCCGGCAACATCGGCATTTGGCTCCCCAAAAACCTGCTCAAGGCCGACGCCTGCCGCCTGATATCAGAGTTTCTTGTCGCCAATGACCTGCTCCCCGAGCAAGGGCTCATGTCAACCACGCCCCGCGCGCAGAACAAGCGCGGAGGAGCCGGGGTGGTCAGCCCGCCTCTCGGTGGGGGCAAGAGGCAGAGATACTGAAGAGGCCACTACCATCTGAACATCCCGGTATCGCGTTTCCTCCCCCCGTCTTTGTTGCTCCTGCTGGGATGGCTGCGAAGAGATTGCTGCGTGAGCACCAGAATATGCTGGAAAGCCCCTCGCCCTATTTTACGTGTGGTCCTGCCGGCTCGGACCTGTTCACGTGGTTCGCGGAGATCAAGGGGCCCGAGGGCACGCCGTATGAGGGCGGCAGGTTCCTGTTCAGCCTCACCTTCCCGCCCGATTACCCCTTCAAGGACCCCGCCATGAAGTGCCTGACCAAGGTTTACCACCCGAACATTGACTGGAAGACCGGCTTCGTGTGCGTGCGCCCCTTCTCCGAAGGGCACAATTGGCTCTCCGTCGGCCTCCTGGGCGTGTACAAGGCCTGTCTGGCGCTCCACGCGCTCCTGGCGGCCCCCTTTCCAGACAACGCCCTCATGGACGACCTGGCCCTGGAGTACCTCTGCGACCCCGAGGTCTTCTGCAGCAACGCCCGCGCCTGGACGAACCTGTACGCGATGTCCTGATACCTGTCCCATCTATCTATCTCTCCATTGGTTTTAAGTACTTGATATCGCTATCAGGGGAAGATGGAATTTGATGATCGTGTTCTATCGTTGATGCCAGATGTTGCCCATAAAAAGTCCCCTGTGACACCTCTTCAACACCGACCCTTCCTCATCTCTCATCTTCTTGTCATCACCTCCCCTCTTCACCTCTTCTTCTCTGCTTCTCTGCTTCTCTGCTTCTCTGCTTCTCTGTTACCGTCTAGGTATTGTTGTGCTTGCAGAATAGATATGAAGTATTCCCGTGCTGCCAACTACTCGACGGTGGATGACGGGGTGCACTTTGAGGCGATCCGCAAGGCCGTGGTCTTTGGAGACAGCGGGCGCCTGCACAATCTGCTGCAGGCCAGCCTCCCCGACGACGTTAACCGGCCCTGCCGCGGCTCTCTCTGCACGGAGAAGGGGTCGGCCTGCGCTGGTGTGGGGTGCATGACGCTGCTCCATATTGCGGCGGAGGTGGGTGACGAGCGGACAGTGGCCTGTCTGCTTGAGGTTCCTGGCCTGGACGTCAATCGGGTTTCTCGGTGTGCCGGGACCCCGCTCGAGGCCGCGCTTTCGAACGGCCGCACTTTCAGCCGTTCCATTCGCACCTTGCTGGCCGATGAGAGGGTGCTGCCCTTTGTGGAGTCCGAGGGCAGGTCTTTTGAGGACATGCTGGTGCTGTCGGCCGTGCCGTGCTGCTTCGTCAAGTTCAGCCTGCTGCTGATGTACCGCGGCCACTCTGTCCTTGCCCAACTTCCCAAGGCCGCCGCCGCTGCGGCGGTGAGGATTACCGCAGCCATGGACGTTCGAAAGGCCGACCATTGGCCGCCAACGTCGATCTTGCTCGCCTCCCACAGCAAGATCTTGGATCTCCTCGACAGGGTCCAGCAGAGCCCCCAGGCCACCATTCGGGAACTTCAGGACAGCGACGCCTTATTTGCCTACGATGGGGGCTGGATTCGCAAGATGGCGGAGAGCACCTCGGCCCCGCAGAGTTCTCCCCACCTCCTCGGTCTCGATGGGGGCGCTGTTCCCAACACTATTGAGAACGCTGATCAGCGCAGCACTGCCTCTCCCGATACCACTGAGGAAGGCACTGCCTGTCCCGACATGGATGTCGATACGCGCCCAACGGCGATTGTCTCGGAGTATCCATATCCTCCGGGGTGCACTGTGACTCCCTTTGGCGACATCGCTCCCGCTGCTCAACCTTGCTCCTCGTCCCGCGCCGCGCCTACGTCGTCGCCATCTTTCAGTTCGTTGTTGGCGAGGGTGCGATCTGGAGACTTGCCGATCGCCATGGCGCTGGATACCGCTGGCGTTTTGTCCGAGTTCGTCGCCAGACGTCAAGGCCTGCCGAAGATTGGGTCATGCTGGATGCTTGAGCATTCCCAGGACGTCGTGGAGCTCAAGTGGATCCCCCTGCCGTCTGGCTCCCCTCACTGGCATCTGGGTGATTCCATGTGTGGAGCGGCGTCTTTTGTCCCCACATCCTGCGAGTTCCTGAGGTACCTGGAATTCGGTGATTACGACCAGGCTAGAGGGGTCTTCACTCCATGGACCGGAGACCTGCAGGAGGCCGAAGGTGGTACTCCACACTGTGATGCCTCCGAGAGGATCCTCAATGCGGTGAAGGTCTTTGTGTATGGGGATGCCAGCACCGTTGAGATGCGATTTACGGCCCCCAATGGGCTGCTGGATTTCACCTGGGGAGCGTGGTGCAACGGCAGGAGGCTGGGTGCCGGTCCGGTGGCCTACAACTGCAGCACTGTACGGGTCGGGGAGAAGTATCTGCTGTCGTTGAGCATGAGGGCCGCGGCCGGCCGGGGCGGCAGGCATCCCGCCTTTGTCCGCATCACCGGCGTCAGTCGCCGTGAGGAAAGCGGCCCGAATGAGAGGGAGTTTTGGGACAGCCAGGTCCAGGCGTGGATCACCCATCCCTTCGTCAACCTCGTGCATGACGTGCGCATCTCCCCCAAGGACCTTGCCGCCGTCGTCCCCGGCAGCGCATCTCAAAGGCGCTCGTCCCTCGATATTCCCTCAACAGGCCCCTCAGCAACCGCCTCAGTGGTAGCCTCAGTGATGGCTTCCCCATCTACGAGCGTGGCGCAGGTCGTCTCTGAGATGACGCTTGGCCCTGACACCCTTTCTGGCCACTCCACATCTGGCCTGGTGGTCACTGATAACGGAGATGTGATGGTCTTGGGGATGGTCGTGGCGTCTCCAATTGGGGTTGTTTCCGAGTCCGCCGAGTCCGCCGAGTCCGCCGAGACCGCTGAGACCGCTGAGACCGTTGAGACGGCTCATGTCGGTGGCGGAACTGATGGCCGAACCGATGGCGGAGATGATGGCGATGCCTTTCTGGACGATTATTCGCGCGTGAATCATGTTGCGGACTCGGTTGTGATTGGGGACCTCCCGTCGGAGCAGATGCAAGAGACGGGTGACCTCGGCGCTGTCGCCGTTCAGGATGGGACCGGCCCCCTCGGTGCTCCTGCCCCAGGTTCCACCTCTACCAAGGGCTGGTGGCCCTTTTCCTTGTAGGCTCGCAAAGCGGAGCAAATATAAAAGCTTGAGATTGAACTCCCGAATTTTCCTCTTCTTCTAAAATTCTAACGCATTTCTGCGCTTCTCTGCGCTGTCGCGGGGACATTTGTGAGGTTAGAGATCATGGCTGGCTGGCGGGGTAATCGAGTGTTGGGGGCGGGGCGAGGGCCTGGAGGGCCTGGAGGACGGCGTTCCTGTCTGCGCCCATGACCTTGCCGAGCATGGTGTTGTTCCTGAGGAAGACGAAGCAGGGGACGGAGGTGACGCCGAACTCGGTGGCGAGCGCCGGGAGCTCGTCGATGTCGACCCTGAGAAAGTCGACGTGGGGCCACTGGGCCGCCTGGTCGGCGAAGAAGGGGGCCATCGCCCTGCACGGCCCGCACCACGTCGCCCCAAAGTCCGCCAACACCGTGACGTCCCCAGCCACAAAGGCGTCGAACTCCTCCACCGACTTGACGTCGTACACGGCCCCAATCACCTTCACGATATCAGGCTCCTGTTCCTGGTCCTGGGGTTCAGCATCAACTGCATATCCCGCATATCCCGCATCGCCTTGCGCCACGGAAGATGGGGAGGTGATATCATCACCGGCGTGAACCGGAACGTACTGATCATCAGACTGCTGCATCTTCTGCTTGAATATCTTGATGTTCGCTTTCACTTGCCGGGATGTGGGGTGGATTGACGATGATCTTAATCCAAGATTGCCGCAAAAAAAGGCCCGCTGTGGGCAGCCAATGCTGTCGCCAACAATCAGTGGTTTCTCCATCATCTCGTGATCAACAGCCTCCTGCTCCACTCCGCATCACCCTGAATTGCCTTCCTTCCTTGCCTCATTACCTAATTACCTCGTTGCCGCGTTGTTCTGTCTTTTGAGATGCCGCCACCTTCGCAGGCTGTCTATTTTCCGATGATCTTGGTCGCGTTTTCCGCCTACCTCGCCTCGCTTGCTCACGTCATCTCCTCGTTGCCAGGCTGGGTCGCCCACCCGCTGACTCCGGCGCCCCTTGGTGAGGCCATGAGCTCTGGTTTCGCCATCGGTGTTTCGGTCGTTGGGACCGCCCTGCTTGGGTTCATGATCTATGACGCCGGTGTCAGAAAGGATTGAGATGAAAGACCGAAATAAAGTGGCGCAATACCAAACCAATAAGCTTGTCTCCCTCTCTCTCTTTGACCTTTATTCTTCGACCGAGGTGGAGGGGGAAGAGGTGGATGAGGGATTTGAAGCGGGTGAGGAATCGGTGGCCAGGTGGTTGGCCTTGTCGCGGCTGGTGACCCACTGCTGGAGCATCTCTGGGAAGACGGGGCTCACCTTGTGGTGGCCGAGGTGGTCGGAGAGGTTCCAGATGAAGTCCAGGAAGCGCTCGGGCGCGGACCTCCCGCTGGTGGGGGCCTCGGCGTCCTCGGGGATGTCGAAGAAGGCCAGGTCGCGGCAGAAGGTGGCCCCGAGGTAGATAATGGGCCACTGGTCCTCCGTCTCGTGCCGGGCCATCTCCTCGTCAAGGATCCGGCCGTACTCGCCCAGGAAGTGCTCCATCGCATCTTCCGGAGTCTGCTTCGCCAGGTGGAGGAGCGGCACGCTGCCGTGGTCGAGGTGCTGCGTGGCCGAGACCAGCCACCTGCCCTGCCGCTCGCCCTCAAAGTCCTCCTGCGACAGCCGCAGCGTGAACCGGCGCTCGAGCAGCGCCACCTTGAGCTCCAGGTCAGGGCGCACCGACGCCTTCGAAACACGCCACAACACAGACATTTTTTGGGTTAACTTGGTAATCTGGGACTGCGATGGAAGGAGAAAGGGAGGGTGGTTGATGAGGTGGACACGGGTTTTTAATTTCTATTAGCCTTGGCGAGCTCGCTCTGCACAATCTTGAGCAGTTCGCCGGGGTTGATGGGCTTGCCCTGCTCGAGCTCGCTCTGGGCCGAGGCGAAGATCATCTGCGCCTTCTCAGGGTCCGACTCTGCTAGCTTCGCCAACGCCTTCTCGACCTCGTGCATCGTCTCGCGACCCTTGTTGGCAAGCTTGGAGTGCTTGGGGAGCCGCTGCTTCTCCATGACGCTCTTCTTGGCGCGCATCTTCGCCACCAACTCAGCACGCGTCAGAGCCCTTGCCGGAGCCTCAGGCTGGGGAGGCGTCTTCTTGCTGCGGTCGCCTTCCTCTGCGATGCTGCTGATGATCGGTGCGTCTGACATCTCTGCTGTGGTGTGGGGTGTGAAGTGAGGCGACTGGTGATGACAACGTTGGTGGTCACGAGTTTTGAACAACAGACGAGGGAAATCATTTTTTGACGGGATTTTTTCTGAGATATCATGCGCCGCGAGCGACCTGTTGCCCACCCTCTCCCTCCCCCTCCCTCCTCCTCCCTCCTCCAAAAGCCAAGCAGATGTCCGAGTTAACTGACGAGCGCGCTCCCTCCGCCAACTTCCTGTGGCTGGCGGGGCAGGTCTCTCAATTGTCCGCGCAGTTGGCCACCGCCTCAGACCTCGCGGGCCGCCTTGTCGTGGAGAATGCTGAGCTCAAGAGGCAGGTCGCAGGCCTCAGCAGCGGAGGAAACAGCGCGCAAGAAGAGACCAGCGTCCCACAGGATCGAGGAGTGGCCGGTATGCTGTACATGAAGTGTTGCGAGTGCGCACACTTCAACCCGGTCGTGATGCCTGAGACCCTCTGTCTCAGGTGCTTCCGGCGCCAGGGCGAAAAAGAAGAATGACAGCCTATCATTTGCCGAAGCTTAAAAATCATCGTCGATGTAATCACATATCATAATTTGGCTTCTTGTGTTGGAGAATAAGATCGAGAATGTGAACAGCGAAGAATTGCGCCACCATTTTGAGGCCAATGATTGCAAAGACAGAAGCAGGTCGCCCAAACCCATAATTATACCCCAGGAGATGGCTGACGTCGCAGTTGTGAGCCCACCTCCGTCGGGTGTTGTTGTGCCGGCACCGAAGAAGAAGGGCCTGGGCAAGGGGGCCATCATCACGATATCCATCGCCTCCATCCTGCTCGGCCTGCTGCTCATCTACCTCATCTGGGCTGCCGTCGAGGCCGTCAAATTCGGCGAGATGACACAAGCCATTGACATATTTGCTGCACCTGACAGCAACATCTCGCTAGGCGAGGTGGAAGTGCTTGGGCAGAGTGGCAATCTGACAAACTACTCCCTGGTGGCGACGAACGCCAAGGCGGACCAGTCGACTACCGCCGCAGGCCATGATGCAAGCCTCGCGATCGATAACAACTTATCGACCTATTCCGAGACAGCCGGGCCCGGGGAGTCAGGCACTACCCGCTGGTCGTTGAACTTCACGAACCCGGTCGCTGCAAATCTGATCAGAATCTACGCGGCTCCCAACGGGTCCTCACTGGCGGGCGCAAAGTTGGTGATCTACGGCTCTGGAAACAACATCTCTCACTCGAGCACCCTGACTGCCGCCCCCGAGCAGTCATTCGTCCGTCAGGGTCTCATATTCTACTTGGGAGGAACTGCCTGAACCATCACTTGCTCCTGCTTTTTTGAGGGAGATGCCAATGTTGTGACTTTCTGAAATTCTGCCATTCCCCAATATTTGCTCTTTTCGCTGTTTCGCCTATCTTTCCCCCTTCCATTTGTCAGTCAAAGAAAAACATGGATGTGATTTCTACATTGCAGACGGGGGGTGCGGAGGGCGCTGACACCGAGTTTGCGCGCGTTGCGCTGGAACATGGCCACCGTGCGCACGTCATGACGTTCCGAGGCCACCACGGCAAGGAGGCTCAGCCGCAGGGCGTTGTGAGAAAGGAGCAATCCCGGGCCGATCTCGATAACGTGGTCAAAAATCAGTACGAGCGTGCCCGCAAGTTGCTCTGGAGGGCGCCGCCCAAGAGTGCTTATGTCCGTGATCTGCTTGCCCGCAATTATTTTGCGGTGAAGCACGCGGAGACAGTGTACGCGATCACTGACTTTGAGGACGCCTCGCCTGCAGACCCAGCCCCCCGCTGCAACGTGAACATCAGCGGGGGGACTGCCTACGCCTGCCAGATGTTCGCGTCCGTATTCCCTGACGACGATGTCGTTTCGGAGCTCATCCCGCTCTACGTGTTCGCGCAGACCAATTCCAGGTGGTACCAGTGCCGGGTGATCACCTCGACGACCGCCGCCCCCCTCTTTGGCTGGGAGCCGATGAGCCAGCCGCCTCCCCCGCCGACCGGGACCTACGCGGGCATCGGGGCGCGCAGCCTCAAACCGTCGGGTCGCCAGGCCATCAGGAGCCTCTACCAGCGTCCGGCGTCTCCCAAAATTGAACCCCAAGACGAAAAGATATCACCGTTGCCATCAGTTGATTCAGAGCTCTGTTCTCAAACTCAATAAATGTCATGGGGTGGCAACGCTGCGAGTCTCTTGAACACGCAAAAATCGTCCTCGTCCTCGCCAGCCTCGAGGAGGATGCGGAGGCCCTCTGGCATGTCGCTGAAGGGTATGCCGGGCGCGGGTAGTCTTACCCAGCCTGTGAGCAGAGTCTGGATACGCTGCGCGCCTGTGTCCTTGGCCCCGGTCATCTCCCAGGCCAGCCAGGCCCCGTCCCTCAGCCTCACTGCGTACATGGCCCTGCCGAGAGTCTTCCTAGAGAAGACCCTGATGGGCGCACATGATGTATCACGCAGATACGTCTTGTGGGACCCGTGGCCGTCGACCTGCAGAACATCACCCGCCGCAAACGTCAGGGTTGCGCCATCCTCAGAATACTCGGTGAGACAGAGGGGCCTCTGCCTTCCTTGATGCCTGTACACCTTCACAACTTTGACAACGTTAAGTGGCAGCGACATTTTACTGTTTTGATAATAGTGTCTGGGTGGCTTTTATTCTTGTCAAGCCTCGAAATTTTTATATTTAATGTCAAAGTCAGACCTTCCCTGCGTTGCCGATGGTACCGGAGGAAGAGGAGGCCGCCACCGGCTGCTCAATGCCCGCCAGGGGATTGGAGGTGGTCACGTTGCTGACGTCGGCCACAACGTTGGACGCCACATCAAAACCAGCGGGAGGCGCTGCCACGGGAGCCACGGGAGCGATGGGCGCGATGGGGGTGGCTGTAACTCCGGATGGAAGCTCCGGGGTGAGCGCGATGCTCAGCGTGGCTGGTGGCGCAGTGGTGAAGACGAATTGGAACAGGGAAATCACTGCGGCGGCGATGATCGGGGCCAGCGTGACGAGCAGGGTGACATCGGCCTCCGTGTCAGACGGAACCAGGCAGTTCCAGACCGGGGTTGAGAAGAGGGCGATGCAGATGAAGGCGGCCGTGGACATGACGGCGTGGAGGGTGGCCGCCAGCCAGTACTGCGCGTTGGCGCTGACGACGCAGGTGCTGGGAAAGTACGCCAGGAAGGTGGGGCTGAAGCGGACCCCATCAACCAGCAGCGAGTACAGGAAGCACCAGAGGGCGCAGAAGGCGAGCGCGGCCGCCAGAAGCCCAAACTGCACCGTGTCGCAGTGCTGTCCACCGGCCAGGATCGTATTTGCCGCTATGAGGAAGCCGGTGATTGTACACGCCGGAACTAACGTGGTGAGTTGCGTGATCCACTGAGGGACAGCAGGCGACGACGAAGCGGTGGAGCTCATTTTGCAATGTTTCTATTCGGCAAACAAAGTTGAGCAAAAGTTCCAATGAGCAAGGCTGAGAAACTTTCCTCAGATTCAGTGGCCTTTTATTGCGACAAAAACAATGAGAGAGGAAATCGGGTTATGACATCAACTTCGAGCAGCAAGCATAAAAGGCCAAAGGCCAAAGGTTAGGACTTGGAAGGGTCATCTTCATCAGGGGCGCCGAGGAAGCGAGCCCAGTATCTGCCAGGGTTGGTCAGGAACATCTCGGCGGCATCGAGGCAAACACAGTCCTCGGGGTCCGGGTCCAGCAAGGTGGCCATGATGCCCAGGAGGATGCCCCAGAGCGGCTCGCTCGGCGCGTGCTGCCTGTGCGGGCAGAAGGTCCCATCTTTTGCCACGTTCGGGTGCCAGAGGGGCTCCACGAAGATCATCTGGGGCCCGGAGAACGGGTAATTAGGCGGGAAGAAGAGCATGAGGTGATACTCGCGGCCCTCGAGGAACGAGTCAGGGGGCCCTGTGAGCGTGGCGCGCCAGGTGAAAAGATCCCCTTCCGAGGCAGGCGTGGCTATGACACCACGCGGTGCGTGCCCGCGCATCCTGACCATTTCCCGCTGCATCGCGTTCAGCGCCATAATATCCTCTTTCAACTTTTTCCCAGAAAAGGTGACAAAGAAAGCTCAATAGACCAGCAACACCGCCCACTATTAGCGTAGTCGCAACAGAAGTCACAACGAGGGTGGCAAAAATCGTCAGCACGCCCTTAAGTGTCAAGTTCTCTGCCGTTTTCCGCTGCCTTCGCTGCCTGAAGCGGAGGTAAGGGGGCGTTTAAGAGGAGGGCGGAGCGGGACGTTGTCAGGTGGGATGATATCGCGGCAGAGGGGGCAGGTCTTGTTCTTCGCATACCAGATAGCCAGGCACGATCGATGCATGATGTGGCGGCATCCATCGCCGCAGTACCACAGATCATCTGTCAAGTTCAGCATCCTCCGCATCTTCCCCTGCGGGTGATAATCAACATCACCATGATCACCATGATTACCATGATCACTATGATCACGAGGATGACATGATGGTTCCCCCTCGTCAGCGAAGGAAAGCTCAAAGACCTCGAGGCACAGCGGGCAGTCGGTGTCGGTCTCTGTCCAGGGCACCAGAGATGCGCCCGGTGCCTCATTGCAAGGGGAAGTGCCCTGGCGGGGAGTCTTGCGCTCGAGGCAGAACTTGTGGAGGGTCTCGAGATTCTCGCGCAACTTCCACCTGGTAAGGGGGATCTTCTCCTCCAGGGCCGCCTCCACCAAGAGGGGCTCGCGGAGCTTGACGGCCTTGAGGAGCAGGGCGCAGATGTGCTTGCAGGCGATCACGCCACCCGCCGCCGCCAGGCGCGCCCCGTCAGGACACCCGCAAACCCAGCCGTTTTTTGGTGATAGTGTGACATCGTACACATCGCCACCGGTTCCATGCACCTCAAACTCGCACCCATTGGCACCGTCCTCCGCCTCGGACAGAGAGGTGGCGGAGACGACGAAGATGCTGTCGGCCTGCGCCCTCTGGATGCGGTCGCACTGCTGCTGCACCAGACTCCGCGCCTGAAATCGTCGGCCCTGCATCGCGGCTCAAGAATCGTCGGCGATAACCGAAAAAGCAATTTTCGATAAGTGGAGGAGAAAGTAAGGAGTCTTCTTCGCGGTGTCAGACGACAGAAGAAATCAGGAAATGACCAGTATTTCTAAATCAGCAGGTGAGGAGCACGTGGCGGAGCTTGCGGCGCAGGTGCATGATGGCGGGATGCTGCGCCTGCGGGGACCCGCGGGGTCGGGGAAGACAAAGTTGGCGAACTTCATCCTCAGGTACCTGGAGCCGCATATTGAGATGGTGTGTACGCTGCCATATCATGGCGATCGTGCGCACCTGACAGAGGGACTGCCCGGACATTTGATTACCCACCTCTCTGAGGACGGTGGGGCCGGATACGTAACGGCCATGATCACCGAGCGCCTTTTACAGCGGCCCACCGAGATCAACATGCTGGTCGTGGTAATGGACGCCAATGATATCAAGATGCTGCCTGATCTCCGTGATCTCTCCGTGAAGTTGGCCCAGCATGGAAAGGACTGGCATGTGATGCTGCTCGTCATTGATGACTGTGATCATGGTGCAGAGCAGCAATGTGAGAACGATGTCGACAAGCCTGACGATCACTGACTTCTCGGTGAGACCATGATCATAATGTGATGTTCGGCAATTATGCTTGTCAAAGCTTGTATTAGTACGTAATAAAATTCCGTTACTCTTCCCCCCGTTGCTTCTCATTCTGCCATGGAAGCCTCGGGCCCCCTGAAGCGCAAGACCGAGGATAGCGAACTCGTCATGGCATGTCTCTCTGGGGAAGACTGCGCTCCTGCGATGCCCGATAATGTGCTGCCGATGCCTGGGGAGGCCCAGCAGCCTAAGAAGAAGAAGTATTCATGCCCCTGGGAAGGCTGTGACTCTTCCTTCGCAAAAAAGGATCACGTCGCACAGCACGTGGTCTCTGTGCATGAGGGGAGGAAGGACTTTCCTTGCCCCTGGGAGGGTTGTGCCAAATCCTTTTGCAAGAAAGGTGACCTGACAAAGCACGTGCGCGGGGTCCACGAAAAGAGGAAGGACTTCCCCTGCCCTTGGGACGGTTGTATGAAATCGTTCAGCGCCAAATGTGACCTGAAAAAGCACATCAAGGGCGTCCACGAAAAGAGTCGGGACTTCCCCTGCTCCGCCAAGAATTGCCGCAAAGCTTTCTTCTCCAGCCAGGGGCTCGCAAACCATGTGGCCTCGGTCCACGAGAAGAAGAGGCCTGTTCCATGCACCTGGGATGGCTGCACCTGGACCTTCCAAGCAAAGGGGCACCTGGCGAAGCATGTTTCCATTGTGCACGAGAAGAAGCAACCATTGGCGTGCCCCGTGGACGGTTGTGGTCGCACCTTCGGACAGAGATCCAAACTGACTGAGCATTTGGCAGCACACAATGGTGAGCAGCGCTACGTGTGTCGGCATGGTTGTGGGGAGCCCTTTTCAACTCGCGGTAGCAGACAGTTACATGAGGCCAAGGTGCACATGACGAACCGGGAGGAACTGGAGGAAAGATGCACTCCCGCCGTGCTCAGGTCCATCTGCAGCGGTTGCCTGAGTACCGAGATCAAGAACTCCTCTGCCGGTCGCATCGCCGGCCTTTGCCGAGCCTGCCGGGGCAACAAAACCGCGACTGTCCTTGAGGCCACCAAGGTTGAAAACTTGCTGGTGCCTCTCCTGGGGGAGAATATCGTGGCCTTTTCCTGCGACAATTTCTTGATCGGCGGCTTCTCATGTGACACTATCGGACGCGCGCGGCCGGACCTCATTTACACCAACCCTTGGGTGACCGTTATCGTGGAGATAGACGAACACTCGCACACCTCTTCTTCGTACCTGGTAGACTGCGAGGTGTCGAGGTACACCAAGCTCTCCGACGGGCTCGCTGAGGAGCGGACTCCGGCCGGCGACAAGAGACCTATCGTCTTCCTCAGGTTCAACCCCAGTTGCGCCCCGAGGTACCTTGAGCGGAATATCGGCCTCCTCGCGGACGACATCAAGCGCTTCGTCGCGATCAACGCCCCCGGGGGCTTGAATAAGGAGCTTGGCCTCGAGGTGAGAACAGACATCGCGGTCTGCTACGTGCACTACCTGTTCTACGGCAAGGGAGGCCAGAAGCACATTGACGCGGCCAGGGACGCCCAGAAACGCGGTGCTCCAATTGTTGTTGTTTCCGTCGTTTAGCGCTATCACCTATTGCTATTTCAATATAACATGATTTATTCGACTGCTGGGCCAAGACCTTTTCACATGACGCGAACAAATTCAAGGTTGATCATGGTAGATGTCAAGGTTACGCCAGTCCCTGCTGCACCCAGTTGAAACCCGACTGACGCACCAGCGGTGGCTTGAGCGGCGCTGACGGAGACAAGCCACCAAACGTAGGTGTCCAGACAGAAGGCTCCACCCTGATTCCCAGCGATCCCTAAATTCACGAACTGATCGTCTTCGGGGGGGAAGAGATCGGTAGGGAGAAGCCCAGAGATGTTGAGCAGAATCTGCTGCTTGAAACCCGTCGGTGGCACGGCATTGCCGTATATACCGGCGAAGGTCAACCCCACGCGATAGATCCCTGCCTGCAGAAATTGCGCCACACCAGCCGCTAAGGCAATAGATGACGGGGTGGTGGGATCAGGGAATGACAACACCGCAGTCACTGGCGCATTAGAGTCGAGGGGAAAAGTAACCGCATCACCGTGACCATACGCGAACCCAAGCACCGGGCCAGCGAGTCCAGTCACACCAGTCTGCCCAACCCCCGTCATCCCAGTCATGCCCTCAGATCCGGCAGCACCTGGTGCACCCGGCGTTCCGGGCGTACCTGCTGCCCCCGGTGTTCCGGCTGTGCCCGGTGTTCCCGCAGCGCCAGGGGTACCGGGAGTTCCACCAATTCCTGGGGTACCGTCCGTGCCTGCAGGGCCTGGGGTTCCAGCAGTTCCAGGAGGACCCGCAGCGCCGGGCGCCCCTTCTGGGCCTGCAATCCCTTGAATCCCGGTGGCACCGATCGCGCCCGCAATACCCTGTAACCCAGTCGCACCCATGGCACCGGCAACTCCTGGCAATCCTGTGGCGCCGGCAGCACCATCTGTCCCCGGGGCACCTGGAGGGCCGATTGGCCCAATCGGACCTATGGGACCGATTGGGCCCACAGCGCCCGCTGCTCCTGGGACTCCCGGGATACCGGGGATACCATCAGTTCCAGGGGTTCCGCCGACCCCAGGGGTGCCAGCAACCCCAGGGGGGCCTATCGGGCCCACGGCGCCAACTGCGCCAGCGACTCCCTGAGGCCCAGCAGGTCCAACAGGGCCAATCGCCCCAGCCACACCAGGGGCGCCAGGGGTTCCCGGGGTGCCCGGAATTCCAGGAATACCGCTCTCCCCATCAGATCCGTTCTCCCCCGGAGGTCCCGCAACGCCAGGCGCTCCAGCCGCTCCCGATGCCCCTGGGGTGCCATCAGAGCCAGGAATACCATTGGTTCCGGGCGCCCCCACCGGCCCCACACTCCCGGGCGCGCCGACTGGGCCACCTGGGCCAATCGGGCCCGCCACCCCCGGGACCCCTGGGGTGCCTGGGACTCCATCTGTGCCAGGGTCCCCCGGATCACCCTTGGCGCCCGGTGTTCCCGGTGTCCCATTGGTGCCGCTGGTTCCTGGGGTACCATCTGAACCATTGGTTCCCGCCTCGCCCGGGGCTCCTGGGGCTCCTACAGTTCCTGGGACACCCGGGGCGCCAACAGCACCGGCTACTCCTGGCGTCCCTGAGGGCCCGGCAGGGCCTTGCGCGCCTGGTGTTCCATTCTGACCTGGGGTGCCTGGCGTCCCTGGGGGTCCAGAGTTGCCTTGCGAGCCCGGCGTCCCGGGAGAGCCAGGAGACCCAGCATTACCCTGCGCGCCAGGATTCCCGGCAGGGCCTGTGTTCCCCGGGCCGCCAGGGGGGCCGGCCGGGCCAACGGGACCTGGTGGTCCTTCCTCACCGGGGCAGCCCCGCGGGCCAGGGGCGCAGCACGGGGGTCCGCCTCCACAGGGTGGTCCGCCACAGGGGATCCGGCCCCCACCTCGCCCAATATTCCAATCACCCATGCTCGCGATCACAAGAAGATGACGATAATCGGATTCCGCACTTCTTGGTGAATTTATGCAAAGTGATGATCCGCAAGCAGTTTGCTAAGGGCCCTTGGAATATTCCACCGGGCCGAGTTCACCTCAGAGAAACATCTCCTTGAGCTTGGATCACAGACAGGGGCCAGCGAGCACAGAGGCAGCAGGACAAGTTCGCAACTGTGCCCCGCAGTATCAAGACCGACTCTAAGAACCTAGCACCTCGGGCATTTCATCATAACCAGATAATCCGCCGGCTGCCCGCCCTTCCACGTGAAGTCATCCAGCAGAGCAAGACGCTGCAGCCGACCATGGGGCCCCTCATCTCGGCCTCCAATCTGCCCTCGAATCAACCTGACCATCAGGACCCACATCACCATGAAGATCATCCGAATCAAGATACTCTGGATCCTGTAATTGCCCGATATCATGACGACCAGACAGACGATGTTCATCGCGATTGCCAGGGCGCAAAGCAGATACCAGAAGAGAGACATCACCACCATGATCAGCACGACGATCAATCCCAGGATCAAGATGTGCATCATGATCACCACTGTGATCACCAGCATGATCAGCATCCAGAACAGCAGGGTTTACATCGCGATGAACTCCGCGACCAAGACCAAGATCAGCACCAAGATCATCCTCACGATCAGCAACATACCCATCACCATCATGATCACCACCATCATGATCATCATCAAGATGTGCAGCCTGATGAGCACCATGATGGGCACTGCGATCAACACTCTGAACAGCACGGTCTACATCCTGATGGACTCTGCAACGAACATCATGATCAGCCCCATGATTTGCACCAAGATCAAGACCACGATCAGTGCGTTGATCAATGTCGTGATCATCGCCACAATCAGCACAAAGACGAGCAACACGATCATCACCCCGATCTAGACTGTGATCCACACCGTAATCAGCACGAAGGTGGGAAATGCACTCGTACTCACCAGGATTGTCATCACCATGATCATCACGATCATCAGGCGGAGGATCATGATAACTCCCTTGTAGCAACCGAACTAATGGCAAATGAGGAGAAACCTGCTGATCGATGCCATAATGATCGCCATTGCCATCAGGTATCCGGATGCGGACTGCAATCACCATCATCTTCTTCTGCCCTTGGATCAGGGACCGCGCGGTCTGATGTGCGGCTGAGGAGGGGCCTGGGGCCGCATCACTGCGTGGAGGAAGAGTTGCACCGCCTCGCGCTGCTGGGGAGAATATCGCAGGCGCTGGAACTCATCGAGGAGCACAGGGACGGTCTTGACGTGAACTGGACGAACGCCCGGGTCGGCGACAGGCGGACCCTCCTGCACCTGTGCTCTGCGGCGGTGGGCCGGAACAGCAGGGCCAGGGACTCCCTCACGGCGTTTGTTGTACGACTGCTGGAGTACCCTGGGGTGCAGGTGAACTTCCTCGACAGGCAGCGCCACACGCCCTTCTCCCTCGCCGTCTTCAACGGGTGCCTCATCACCGTCGGCGAGTTGCTGAACGATGACAGGGTCGCCATCAACCACTGTGACCGGGCGAGCCGGACGCCGGTCTGGAACCTGGCCTACGGAGGGGCCGGGGGCGCGCCCATGCTGAGGGTGATCCTGGACAGCGGCCGCCCGGTGGACTGCCTGACACAGGCGGTCACCTGTGATCGCACGATGCTGGCCCCGCAGGATGTCGCCACCTCGGAGATGAACTACGAGATCGCGCAGATGATCAAGCAGCACCTCGCCCATGATCGTCTTCATCATCCGCCTCCCGCATCTTCGCCCCCCGCACCATGGCGATGTGTGATTCTTTAGCCACATCATTTGATTGTCTAACAGAGTATCATGATACTATTGATGCGCACATTGTTCATCCCATTTTGCCACCACATTGTTTCCATTTAAGTACAGGTTTGCCACTGGGTTAATTCTCTTCCAGGGAGCTTGTGGCTGTGGCGAGACTCGGCATGCAGCAGTTTGTGTTCATCGGCGCGAATGACGACCTGAGGTGCTTTGAGGCAAACGACATTGCGGAGGCCGCCGGTGTCCTGCCCGCCGATGTGTTGCGTGAGAGTCTGGACTTTCCGCTGGATAAATTGACGCTGGAGGGCGACACCCTGTCTGAGAGCAGCCTGGTGGTCTGGTGCGACGCGGAGGCGCAACTCAAGGAGGAAACCACGTTCAATTACCTGGCCGTGGGCCTGTACAACCTGATGGACCGCGCCGTCAGTTTCCTTTACGGCGACATGTTCCTTGTGGTCCCTAAGGCCGCTTGTCGCAGTGAGGCGGTGAGAACCTGCTTCATGGAGCAGGTAGCCCGCGTGATGTGGGGGATTGACGTCCGCCTTCTTGAGGCCGGCGACGATGCTGAAGAGCGATCGGAGATCGTGGCCCGATTCGCCGAGTGGAAAGCAGAGCACTTCTCCGATGTTGTTGTGTCGGTCGATGATCTGAGGAAATCGCAAGCTCAATAAACCATCATCGTGATATTCGCCTCCTTCTGATCTCCACTCCCCCCAGTTCCTCCCTCACTTCCCTCCTTCACTTCTCTCCTCTTTATCTTTATCTTGAGCCCCCCTCCTTTCGCGATCATCGGAGATGTAGTCGACTCTTGTCATCATCAAGCCCACTGCTGTGGCGCGTGGCCTGGCGCCAGAGATTATCAGGCGCATTCATCAGAAGGGTCTGGAGGTCATCATCATGAGGCAGGCCTGGCCGTCCACCATGCTGCTGGAGAACCATTATGCGGAGGTGAAGAAGACCGTGGACCCCGCCAGGTTTCCTCTGATCATCAAGAGCATGCAGACCGGACCGGTGCAGGTCATGGTGGTCCGCGGCTACAACGCCGTGGGCGCCATGCGTCACCTCCTCGGTGCCACCAACCCACAGACCGCGCTTCCCGGAACCTTGAGGGGCGATCTGGGCGTTGATTATGACGACAACACCTGCCATGCCTCGGCCACCGCGCTGGAGGCCAGCGACGAGATCGGGAGGTGGCTGCCCCTGATGACCTGCCCGGATGCCCAGTCTGCCTACGGCGTCACCACGCCACTCCTCTGTCCTGATCAATTTTAAATTCTTTTTTCTGTCCCATCATCGCTCAAATCATCGACAGGCACCGCAGATCCACGTCCTTCATTTCCTCTCTCCTCTCTCTCCCCCTCTCGATCTTCAACGTCTTCAACATGTCCTGGTTCTCCGGTTGGATGTCTTCGGCGCCCGTTGCCACGGTGGCGGTGGCTGCCCCGGAGCCGGCGATGGAGGTGACTGTTTCTCCTCTCGCGCAGCCTCTCGTGACTGAGCGGTTGACTGAAGAGGTCGCTGCAGTCAGCGAGGTTGACATTGCGGCCGGTGTTCCCCTCCCCGAGGACTTGCCCTCCTCTGGGACCTCATCCGGTCTCCTGCTGCAGCGCGACGACCAGAGCACCAGCACCCTCGCGCTGGCGCAGTGCGCATCCCCTATTGCTGAGACTTCCCAGCCTCCCAATGTCGCCACTGTCGTAGGTGTCAATGAGGCTATTGAAGCCTACAAGTGCCGCCTGATACAGGCGGCCGCGGACACCGACCAAGCAGTGCAAGAAATGCCAGAGATGGAGGAACCGCAAGAACTGCAAGCACAGAACGCACAGGAGACGGAGCCGCTGCGGCCTAGGAAGCGCGCGGCGTCGGACAGGTGGCTTGGTGCGTACACCGAGAGGCCCTCACTTGGCGCAAGTCCCTGGGAGATCGCGACCGCCGCCGGGGAGAGGGACGAGCCCTTCAAGTGCATCTGGTGGTGGCGGCGTGGTGCCCTGGAGCGCGATGTCCTCACCGACCTCGTCAGGGCCAACGGCTCATTCCGCCTCAGCGCCTTCAAGAGGGAGCGCAGGGCGCTGCCGCAGAAGGTGGCCGGGGACATCACCTCCGGCAGGGCCTACCGCTTCTGGCTGGCGAAGCAGGCCGCCGCCAAGGGTCGCTCCACCCTCAACTCGAGGTCGAACCTGGCCCTGCTGTCCAAGGCCTGCGATGAGGCCCTCCAGGACCTGAACTCATCGCTCATGGTCTCCGCGGTCACCGATTCCCATGCCGCCTGCAAGTGCCTCGCTGACCCGGCATCGTACAGGACCTTTGCCGCCAGGCCGCAGAAGGTGCAGGTAGTGAGTGTGCCGCAGATGAGCCCCCGCGAGGTGTGGCAGAAGCGCGTGTCCTCCACCCGCCTCATGCCCTCCTGGACCGAGTGGCACAACTCCGACAACTGGGACACCACCTCAGACTCAGAGTCAGAGTCGGAATCAGAATCGGAATCAGAGGCAGAGGCAGAGTCCAAATCAGAGGGCGAGGGCCCATCTGACGAGGAGGGTCTGCAGGACAGGAGGTACCTGACCTTCGGCCGGCGCGAGACGACACCCTGCCCTCCGGTATCTTCCTCTTCTGCATCTTCAACAGCCTTGGGGCTGGGCTGTGGCCTTGTCGGAGGTGCTGGGGGCAGCGGGCCCCGCATCAGGTACCTCAGGCGGACGAGTCTGGGAGATGACGGGCAGTACGGCTACACCACGGCCAGGGCCTCGAGCGAGGCGGAGCAGGTGCACGCCGGCGACCTCGTCGTCTCATCGAACGGCCTCACCCGGGCTTTCGCAGTCAATTGGGAATAATGGCTCTCATTGTCCTTCCCCACCCTCTCTCCCTGTCTCTCTCGCTCTCTCCCTGTCTCTCCCGCTCTCTCCCTATCTCACTCTATTCGGGTGGTTTTTGTGTAGTGATATCACTCAAAGCGCGCACCTACCCAATAAAACCATCACCCTCCACGGAAAGAACGAGAAAGAGCGAGTTGAGAAGAGTGCGAGCCAAGGATGTCCTCTAACTTTGATTATAATGGCCTGGGGTCTGCTATCCAGAGCGTGGCGAATGTGATCGGCGACCTGGGGGGGAACAGCAGCCAGACGCTCAAGTCCGTGAACTTTGCGGCCCAGTCGCTCGGCGCCGCCACCATTGCGTGGGTGGTGCTGAGCATCCTCCTCGGCATCGCCATCGTCGTCCTCCTCGGCCTGGGCCTGGCCAAACTCATCAGCATCGACAACAAGTTGTCACTGCCCAGAATCACAGCCTAGATTTGCCCGTATGTGGGTGTTCACCATCCGTCCCCTTGGGCGTACTGGTTGTACTGCATGGCCTGAACTGGCTGGCTCCTGGGGTACTGACCTCTCGCCCTTGGAGCGACTCCAAAGTCAGCGGGATGCATGTTACCCTGGAGCCTCTGCTCCATCATCATGCGCTTGGCCACCCCGAACTCTGCCAATTTCTGGCAGATCTGTGCCTTGGTGGCAGAGGCGGGCACGTTGAAGCCGTGCTCCTGGGCCATAGCCTTCAGGTAGTCCTTGGTCTCCTGGCTCAGGGCGTCCGCCACGGACTCGCACTCCTGCTGAATGCGCGCCATCATCTGGTGCTTGGATGCCTGCCTGTTCATCTTTCGGATCTGGGTTTTTTTGTTGGCGGTTTTTGGGCGCGGTGCAATTGTAGGATGCTGAGAGAGGCGATATTGGGTGCGTATTTTGAATCTCGCATCAGCATTTTCACAGGGCGTCGACCACGCGCCGCACTGGGGGAGGCAGCGCGCAATGAGGTGACACCTTCTCCCGATGACCACAATATGAGGTGAGTGAAACCTGCCTTGGGAAGTGAAAGTCGCCTTGGTGAGTTCAAGACAAGCGAACGCCACCTTTTTTAGCCATTGTCGCAAAGCAAGCAACTATGTCGGCGCAGAATACGAGACCGAGGGCCACGGCGGCCTCAGTCGCCGGCAAGAAGGACCTGGAGGCGCGCCTCACGCAACTGTGGACCCTGCAGGAGGTGTGGACCCGGGAGTTTCTCTGGGCGTCGGCCTGCGGGCTGAAGGGCAGCCCCCAGCGGGCTGAGAGGCTCCAGGAGGTGACCGCAAGGATCCGGGACAACGCAGAAACGCTGGCGGGACTCGTCGGGCAGACGTACGGCGGGCCGCTCCACGACGCCGTCCTGGAGGGCCTGGTGGGGCAGTTCAACGCCGTGAAGGCTATGATCTCTGCCTTGGCAGGGGGCGGTGGGGCCCAGGCGCTCCAGCACGAGGTGGCCAAGGGGCGGCTGGCGGCCGACCGCTTCGCCAACCGGCTTGCCGGCGGAGTGCGCAGCGCGGACGGAGGCGCCATCCCTGATTTTGGGCCTCCGCTCAACGCCGAGGTGATCCTGTGGGGCAGGCAGGTGGCGGCGAAGGTGGCCGGGCGGGCAGAGGACGAACTGGACGCGTGGCAGGACACCCTCGACGTCGCCCGCCAACTCGCCTACAGCACCTCCACCGTCCTGTCTTAATTCGGGGTCACAAACTCAATGTAATGATTCAGGATGATGGTGTGATTTTTTTGGCTTGGCGAACGAACAAAGCGAAGCGCAGAATTTCGCAACCTCAGTCACCGCTTACTTTTATCCCCGCAACTGACCTCACAACGCACTTTGAACAAGATCATTTTTTGGAGCCATGATGGATGGGACTTTGTCTGGGTTGGATGAGGTGCTGCCGGCGCCGGATTTTAGTGCGGTCTTTCCCCGGCACGATGTGACTCGGCCAGAGGTCGGCGCCTGGGTGGCGGACCCTGTCCCTGCGTTTGCATCGCCGGGGGAGTTCGTGTATAGGGCAACGCGGAGTCACCTGCTGGACATCGAGCTCCCGAGGGTGCCAGGGGACCTCGTCGCGTTCCCGCTGGCGGTGATGACGGACCTGCTGAGCACCTGGCCGCCAACACACTTCAAGGTGTACGGCAGGCACGCCGCCACGGGTCGCAACCACCTGCTGTTTGAGAGCACCGCCTGCGGCACGCTGCTGATCTCCGACAACCTGAGGGTCTTCGCGCAGCACGAGGACTGGCTCATGCGCCCAAAGCGGTTCGACGCCACGGCGCTCCGCTACTTCGGCGACATTAACGGGAGGCGGGAGAACGTCTACGGCTTCCCGTTTGGGATCGTGGCCGAGAAGTGGATCAGGTTTCCAGATACCCCAGGCAACGCTGCCTGCGGGACCGGTGTCCCGCCTCGCGTTGTCAAGGTCTTCGCCAGGGAGTACAATTTCCTGCGCTGCAGGGTCACCCTATCAGCCTCATCTGATGCCTCCGCTCAGGATGCTGAGGATCATGATGCCGCTGATCCCCATGTCCTGTCGAAGATGGAGATCAGCGGACGCTCGCCAAGCGGGAATTTGTGGGATGTTGCCCCCCTTTTCTGAAGATATTACATTGCGCACTTCATATTTCGGCAAAGTGATGGGGCGGAAGCACATGACGCGTCATGAGATAGCCATTGAAGTAAAAGGATTCCACATAGTCCCCCTGCGCCTCGAATTGGGCGAGGGGCACCAAGAAGTACCTCCAGCCGTCGCGCCTCCTTAGCGGGTAGTTCCTGAATCTGGGCGGAAGAGGGCTAGGGATGTCTTCCTCGGCCCTGAAATAGCAAAGGTGACCCTTGGCTGCAAGGTTGCGCACCTCGGTCATCGCGGGGCGTCCATCCGTGCCCCCAAGAACCTGATCCAGCAGATTCGCCATCGCCCACGCCGCCATCATCGGATATTAGGGATCAACTATCAGCGATCAATTATCAATGAAGGATGATAAGCGATAGGATCTGCGTTGAGTGGAAGAAAGTGCTGCAAGAGCAGGGAACGTTGTGCAATCAATGATCGGGGTTATTGTGATCAAGATGCAATGAAAAAACAAGATCAGGTTGATTGTTTGATGGTGATATCGTGGATTCTCTGAATATCAGTGGGATGTGGCGCCGATCAGGCAAGGGGAGACGATGGAGATCAGCGGCAACTTGTGCGATGTGGCTCCCCTATTCTGACAGTAGATTAATTCGCAGTTGCGAAAGGCCGTGTAGGATGAAGAATGTGTCATCTTTATTTCGAACAGATTTGATGGACCCACATCCCTTGGGGAAGATCACGCTTAACGACAGAAAACATCGATTGCGTCCGCCCGGCGACAGCAGGCGCTGTAGACGATGATCAGAGCAGTGGCGAGTTGCCCTCCACCCACGCTGGCAAGGCCCAGGACCGCGGCCTCGATGAGGGGACTGCATGCCCCGGAGGTGATGATCCCGCTGTATTCGATGAGCCCGAATGCGAGCATGAGGGTGCTGACGCACAGGTAAATGGCAGAAATCAGCCGGGCTTGAGGCCTCTCATGGGACAGGTCATGTGCCTCGCGGAGCGCAAGCGCCATCACCAGGCACACCAGCATCTCGAGCGAACCGGATAGAGCCAGATACCAGACGCACGAGCGGGCACAAGTCAGGTCAGCGGAGAACATCAGGCCGGCGATCACCAGGGCGTAACTGGCGACGAAGATCGCAGCCAGGTGGAGGGTCACCACGAAGAGGAGAAGGATGCTGCAGCGGCCACGCCCGGCAACCAGGGGCTCCAACTCATCTGCAACCTTGGAGAAAGTCGTCTTCGGGAGGAGGCAACAAGATATAAGGGCTCTGTGAGCCTCGAGTGATAGCACTGGTCAGGGATTGCTATCATCGAGACATGGTCCGAAGCGATTCATTTTTCCGGAGGTAGCGCGGCGAGCGGCCAAGTATCCCAGGGGACGTTTGTGAGGGTCAGTGTGAGGCGCCGATCAGGCAGGCGTTGAGTTGCCCCTTGAGGCTGTTGATCACGCTGACGAAGATGATGATCAGGAGCAGGGCGAGCGCGACCGCGGCGGCCACGGCGTACCAGAAGTTCTTCTTCCACTTTGCTGCCTCCGCCGTTGCCGGGGCGAGTTGCTTGACACAGTCCAGGGTCTGGGACTTCACCACATCCTCCGGGGTCAGGCCAAATCCTAGATTGGCGGGTTGGGTGCTGGCCATGCTGCTGATCTTGTTGAGTGATACCTGATGGACCTGCTTCGAGGTGATGTCACTGTTTGATCAGCGTCCCGGGCATTTTCCTCCCACTCCGCCATCAACCTTTTACACCTTCTCCCTCTGACTTGCCCCCTAAATGGGAGACGTTGCATATGGAAGAGGCGCTGTGGCGCGCGAAATGGAGGCAAGGAGGGAGGCCAAGGAGGCTGAGGCCAAGAAGGCTGAGGCCAAGAAGGCTGAGGAAGTGGAGCGTACTGAAGGTAAGGGCGGGGCGAGTCAGGCGCTGGCAGACGAGCTTGGCGACTTGCTCCGCAAGGAGCGCGACCAGCGGCCCCGAACGATGCTCGCCGATCTGCTGAACGTGTTGAAACTCCACGTCCGGCACGGGAGGTTCGAGGAGAAGGACTTTCCCTATCGTTGCCTGCGTTTCTCGCTGCCGGTGGCTCGCGTGCTCACCAACGATGACGCTGAAGCCTTCAAGGCCGCCATCCCTGGCTTGATCTCAGGCTTCAAATGCTCAGCCCTCTACTTTAGCAACTCAGTCACCGGGATTCTCGTGATCGTCGACCTCATCGATACCTAATATCGTCACGATGTTATTGAAATCTTTCATCTTGGTCTGATATCCGAATAAACCTCGTGCCTTTCTTCTGCTTCTTCCCCCCCTACTGTGCCCCCCAGCAAAGATTATCCCGTGATGTCATGCAGCAAGGAACTTGATGGTCAGGGTCTTGAGGACATGACTGCGCATGATACGGCCGCCAAGTCTACCACGGCCACCATGGCCACTATCGTCACCACGGCGCTGGTACCGAAGATGGAGGCCTTATGTTCGTCGCAGGGGGATTCTGGAAGTTCGCTGCCCACGCCTATGCCGCCGCAGCCTGAGAAGAGCGCCGTGATTTCGGTCGCTTCGACACGGACCTGCAAGTGCAGGGGGTGCACCCGCGAGCGCAAGTGGGAAGAGATGTGTGCCTGCTGTGGCGTCGACCTTCCTGTTCCTAGTGCCCCTGGTGATGATGATGTCTGTGATAAATGTGCTCTGTATCTCGCCAATAGATATCGCAAACACTCTTATTTCCTTCTTCTCACTCTTTTCCTTCCACGTTGCCTGCCTAGAGAAAGCTATGTTGAAGCATGATGCGCTCAGAGAGAGGCGGCATTCTGGGAGCACCGAGCGCATGTCGGGTGGTGGTTCGCAGTCTGGGGGTGATGACCTTTCTGATACCTATGATACGTCGGGTACCTCTGACACTGATGTCGATGAGGCTCCCGCTCTCGCAGGTGTCCGCGCCCAGCCCAGGAAAGCCCCAAAAACTGCAACCTCAACGCAGGGCAATACCTTTGCGGACGCGTGCCGCCAGCACGAAGATTACGTGCGCCGCCGTGATCTGCGCGATGAGGGCAATGAGGGCGATGAGGACGACCAGGGAGGTGAGGGCGATCAGGGCGACCACGCGCTCGCCTTGCCCAACATGAACGCCGTCCGCATCGGTGCCCCTCCAACGTGTCCGGCAAGCGCGCTCCCGGAATCTTCTGGGAGCGGTGACCACAAAGGCATGCTCCGCGATGACGAGTACATGGCGCGCCTTGGGAAGAAGTCCGAGTCTGCTCCAACCGGTGGCAACGGCGGCAAGCCCTGGCCTTTTGGCGGTCCGGAGTGGAAAGTTCATCCTAACTACCGGTCGACAAAGTCCACATTCCCCCCATATGGCGACCACACCTTGAGCCCCTTACCGTCGCAAATGTCACAGCCACCACAACCATCGCAGCCGTCGCAAATGTCGCAGCCATCGCAGTCATCGCAGCCGTCCCAAACCCTCTTTCGCGACACGTGGCACCCGCCTTTTGGAACTGCACTGCCTCCGGCTGCGATGCCTGCCCCCACTCGGCCTGGAGTGCAAGGGTTCCCCGGTGTGTTTGCGCATCCTACCATGATGTTCCCATCGCTGCCGGTCGAGGTGACTAAGAGCATCCTCAGCATTGATCGCGCCGGGGTGGAGATCCATGGTGCCCGGCTTCCGTCCGCCGAGAAGAAGGCCCTGATGGCCCTGCTCACCCAGACGTTCAAGAACTGCGTGATGCGCGAGCTCGCGCCACATGCGCTGGGCCTCTTCTTGGAAGACCTAGACGCGCCGGCCCCGGCAGCCCCGGCGTTTTCCACCGTCGCCGAGCAGGCTGCGGCCGAGTTTCCCGGCGCGGTGATGGCCACCACGGAGACCCTCTATACCCCGGCGGCGCCTTTCCTCCCGCTGATAAAATACAGGTGCTACATCATTCAAAACCCTGCTGCATAAATTCTCTTGCCTTATGTCTTGTGTCTTGTGTCTTGTGTCTTGTGTCTTCTATCTTTGCTTCAAATCAAGGTGAGGATACTCAAGAGTAATGTCGTTCTGTGACTTGATCGGCGTTCTTGACCGGGCGATTATTGAGGTGTGGGGTGAGGGCTGCCTAGAACACCTGCCCCTGTTTGAGCTTATCAGCACCGCGGCCCTGAACACCCTGCTGAGCGACCATGCCTCGGCGCTCGCGTTCTTCGGCGGGTTCAGCGGCACCCATCTCCACTGCCTCCCGGATGACCCGCCCGCCACCGTCCTGTACAAAAAGACCGCCGCCTTTGGCATCTTGGTCCACATTCTCCGCCGCTGCCGGGCCAAGCAGCCACTCAGTGACTGACCTGAGGTCCACTGATCTTCACTTTTAAATGATGTCACCTTCTGAAAAGTGGCACGAACGAAGATGAAAAAATGATGTCATTCCACTCTTCCTGAATAAGTATAAAGAGCGGCGTTTGTCGCTGAGATAATTTTTCTGTGGTCGCCAGCAGTAAGACCAGGGCGGGGTTGTATCTGGCCACTCCTCCTTCCTGTCTCTTCAACCAATCTAGGGTTTCCTCGGGTCATGGGGCCGGAAAAGACACAGTGGGCACCGGGGTTTTGCTAAATGCGACTGGTGCCCTGCAAGGTTGTGGTCCTTTCTTCTTGCGGGTTGAAGGTGGATGTGGTTATGGTTGTGTTGTCTGTCGCCCCTCTCTTGTGATTAGAATCGGAATTGGTTGGCGTTGGCTGCCAGGCGCGGACACTGTGGTCACACCGGTCGCCGCAAGGTTTGGCGTGATTATTCCGGTTTTCTCTACTCCCCTCCTCTCCTCTTCGCCACTCGTCTCCATCAGTCGTCTTTCGTGAGCAATTCCATCGTCTTGACCTTGAGGCATAAGCATCGCCGGTATTGGACTCTGTCATCATGATCATCAACGTCAATGTGAATGTCAACTTGGGCGAATTATGGGATACGGGCGTTGCCAAAAGCGGGTCTGTCGGCAGGGATTTGCCCTTTTCTAGCGGTGATTCGGTGAACGGTGTAAATGTAATCTCAGCACTCCGGCGCACACGGAGATGCGGCCTCTATTTTTTCGGTGGTCTTCAGCCCAATGTCCTTGTCGAAATCAGTCAGCCCCGGTGCCGAACCAGATTGCCAGCAAACCAGTTAAGCGGTCACGCGTCAGGGAAGCCGATCACAGTGTTGAAATCAAGTCGTTACCGCCTCGCGTCCTCCTCACCTTCCATTCATCTTCCTCTCAGGTTATCACCATCTTCTCCATTCCAAGTTGGGGGGGGGGGGCGGCCCCCCCCCACCCACCCCCACCAAAAAAAAAAAAAAAAAAAAAAAAAAAAAAAAATAAAAAAAATAAAATAAAAAAAAAATAAATAAAAGAAAAAAAGAGAGCC
>Ga0302308_10000250_pt1 | contig 48194 bp, 50 predicted proteins | sample III_Palsa_E3_3_FD_200531 | JGI IMG/M metagenome (GOLD analysis project Ga0302308, IMG submission 200531) | Peat permafrost microbial communities from Stordalen Mire near Abisko, Sweden - III_Palsa_E3_3 | ecosystem: Environmental > Terrestrial > Soil > Palsa > Peat permafrost | place: Sweden...
CGGTGGGGCGGAGCCGGCTGCCCCGCCAATTGCAGGTTGACGGCGACTACGGGTTGACGGCTCCGAAGCGGCGTATGCGGCGCTGGTAGTCGATGACCGCCTCGTAGAGGTGGCGGCGGCGCATGTCGGGCCAGAGGGTCTCGGGGAAGACGAGCTCGCTGTAGGCGATCTCCCACAGGAGGAAGTTCGAGATCCGTGTCTCGCCCGACGTCCGGATCACGAGGTCGGGATCGGGCATGTCGGGGAAGTACAGGTGGCGGCGGATGGCCTTCTCGTCGATCTTTTTGGCGGGGGTTCCCTCTTCGACCAGGGAGCGCACGGCGTCGACGATCTCGGCGCGGCCCCCGTAGTTGAACGCCATCGTCATCACCATGCGACGGTTGTGCTTCGTGAGCTCGACCGACTCGTCCATGCGCTTGAGCACCCGGCGGGGCACCCGCCAGTCACGCCGGCCGGCGAAGCGGATCTGCACGCCCTTCTCGTTGAGCTCGTCGGCGCGGCGCATGAGGAGCGACTGGTTGAAGTTCATGAGATAGCGCACCTCGTCGGGCGGCCGGCGCCAGTTCTCGGTGGAGAAGGCGTAGAGGGTGATCCACTTGATGCCGATCTCGAGGGCGCCGTTGACCACATCGAGGAGCGCGGTCTCCCCTGCACCGTGGCCCTCGGTGCGGGGCAGCCCCCGCGCGTTGGCCCAGCGGCCGTTGCCGTCCATGACGCAGGCGACGTGCACGGGGACGCGGGAGAGGTCGAGCTCGGGCGGGACCGGCTCGGGTGCTTCCGGATCGGGTGAGGCGGGGTCGGTGCCCTTCTTGGGGTCTTGGCCCTGGTCCCGTCCCCGGTCACCCCCCGGGTCGCGGACGGCAGAGGTCACCGGATGAACCTACCGCGGCCCGCCACCGACCGATTTTCTCAGCACGGTCCCATTCATCCGTGTTGCAATGGAGCGCATCCCGGCTAGTGGACGCCGGTGAGAATCCGAGGAGAGAACCATGACCGAGCCAGGATCTGCACCCCGCCCCGACACGACGGACATGCTGGCAGTTCACGGGGTCTTCAGGGACACCCTCGGCGCCGCACCCACGCTGGTCGGGGGCATTGCGCCCGGCGATGCGGAGCGGGTGGCGCTGATCGCCAACTACTACGAGAACATCCTCTCCTTCCTGGAGGCCCACCACGACGGGGAGGAGCACCTGGTCTTCCCTCTGCTGCGCGAGCGCGACGCCGCCGCTGCCAGGCTGATCGACGAGATGACCGAGCAACACCACGAAGCCGTGGCTTTGCTGCAGCAGGCCAGGGCTGCGCTGGCAGAATGGCCAGGGGGCGACGCCTCGGCGCAGAAGGCGGCCGAGGAGCGGCTCGACGTGCTGGGCAGCCACCTCGGCGAGCACCTCGACGAGGAGGAGGAGAAGGTGCTTCCCCTGGCGGCCGAGTACCTCTCCATGGAGGAGTGGGGTGCCCTCCCGGGCCACGGAATGGCCAACTTCCACGGCGACAAGATCTGGCTGATCCTCGGGCTCATCAGGGAACGCCAGACCGAGGAACAACGGGCGGCGATGACAGCGAACATGCCGCTGCCGGCACGGGAGATGTGGACCGGGTTCGGCCAGCAGGCCTTCAAGGACTACGCGTCCGTGATTGAGGTGGACGTCGTCAACCACGCCTGAGCGGCGTGGTTGCGTCCGGTCGTTCCGATCGGGGTAGCGGTCACGACGGTGGCGGGGTCACCGGTGTGGTGGCTGACCAGGGCGAGGGCGGAGGGCGCGACAGCACGGCGATAGCGTCATCGGCGATGACGGACGAGTCCATCGACCCTTTCAGCGAGCCCGACGGACTCGACGACCTCGATGTCTTCGGATCCTCGGGCGGGAGCGAAGCCGATGCGCGACAGGCCGGGGACGACGGCGTGGACGGCCTGGACAAGATCACGGCGCAGATGTCCGGCGGAGAGCACAGGCCGGAGCAACAGGAGATGTGCCGCGCGGTGGCCGAGGCGATCGCGACGCGCACCCATCTCGTCGTCCAGGCCGGGACCGGGACGGGGAAGTCACTGGCCTATCTCGTCCCGGCCGCCCTCAGCGGCAAGAAGGTGGTCGTGGCCACCGCGACGAAGGCCCTGCAGGACCAGTTGGCCGAGAAGGACCTGCCCCAGGTCGACGACGGTCTCGGGCTCCCGGCACCGTTCGACTTCGCAGTGCTCAAAGGACGCAGCAACTACGTCTGCCGGCAGCGGGTGGACGAGGTGGGCTCGGGTGGGATCCAGGCGGAGCTGGGCGACCAGGGTGGCCGGGCGGACGAGCCGGCACCGGCCGAGGAGACCGAGAAGAAAGAGGGCGGGACGGCCGCACCGGAGGGCATCGTCGAGGAAGTACGCCAACTGGTCGCCTGGTCGCAGAGGTCCCAGAGCGGTGACCGGGCCGACCTGAGCTTCGAGCCCTCGGACCGGGCCTGGAACATGGTCAGCGTCGGTCCGCGAGAGTGCCCGGGCGCCTACAACTGCCCGTCGGGTGGGCGCTGCTTCGCCGAGGCCGCCCGCGAGCGGGCCTCGGTGGCCGATGTCGTCGTGGTCAACACTCACCTGTACGGCGCGCACCTGGCCAGTGGCGGGGTCGTGCTGCCCGAACACGACGTGGTGATCTTCGACGAGGCCCACGAGCTCGAGGAGGTCATGACGTCGAGTCTCGGGGTGGAGGTGACCCCGGGCCGGTTCCGCTCGCTCGTCACGTCCGCCCGCTCCCTCGTCGAGGCCCGCGATGCCGACCTGCTCGACTCCCTGGCGGCAGTCGGCGACCAGCTGGGAGCGCTCCTGGGCGATCGCGTCGGGACCCGGGTCCTGCGCGACGAGGCCCGGCCCCCCGTCGACGACCGCGAGCTGGCCGAGCTGCTCAGTCGTGGGGCCGAGGTCAGCCGGCGCGTCACCGACGCACTGCGTCGCAGCGGGGCGCAGCGTTCGTTTCTCGCCGAGGACGAGGGAGCCAAGGCCGATCCCGACCGGGCCAGTCGCAAGACGCGCACGCTGCAGGCCGCCGTGCACCTGGCCGAAGACCTGCACCGGTTCGAGACGCGCAGCGACGGCGAGGTGGCGTGGGTCGACGGCACGCGGCGCAGCGTCCGGCTCCGCCTCTCCCCCATTGACGTCGGACCCGTGCTCGCCGCCATGCTCTGGGGCGAGGTGACCTCGGTGCTGACCAGCGCGACCATCCCGCCCCGGATCGTCGAGCGGGTGGGGCTGCAAGCCTTCCCGACAGAGGAGCTCAACGTGGGGAGCCCGTTCGACTACCGGGCCCACGCACTCCTCTACGTGGCCCGTCATCTGCCCGACCGGCGCGCCGCCGGGGCGGAGGAGGCCCTGCACGAGGAGCTGTCGCAGCTGCTCGAGGCCGCCGGCGGGCGCACCTTGGCCCTCTTCACCAGCAAGCGGGCCACCGAAGCGGCGGCGGCGGCGCTCGCTCCGGAGCTCCCGTATACGTTGCTGTTGCAAGGCGATCTGCCCAAGAGCCTCTTGCTCGAGACGTTCGCGGCGGACGAAACGTCCTGCCTCTTCGCCACCATGGGCTTCTGGCAGGGCGTGGACGTTCCCGGCCGGGCACTGTCGCTGGTGACCATCGACAAGCTCCCGTTCCCCCGTCCCGACGACCCGTTGCTGCAGGCCCGCCGGGACCGGGCAGGCGGCGGCGCCTTCTCGCTGGTCGACCTGCCGCGAGCGGCCACACTGCTGGCCCAGGGCTCGGGCCGGCTCATCCGCAACGCCGACGACCGTGGGGTGGTCGCCGTGCTCGACCCCCGACTGGCGACGGCGTCCTACCGCGGCGTGCTGCTGGCGGCGTTGCCGCCCATGCGGCGCTCGGTGGACATCCACGAAGTGGAGTCGTTCCTGCGGCGGGCGCTGGAGGACGGGGCTGCGTAGGTCCTCGGTCCGGCTTGGGGGCGCGGCAGACTGCGGCGCGTTCGGCCGTCAGTAACCGAGGCGGTTGAGCATCTCGTCACGGTTCTGCCAGTGGCGCTCGACCTTCACATGGAGATCGAGGTACGTCCCCTCCGGCAGCTCCTCGCGCACGGCGATCCCCACCGCCTTGAGGACCTCGCCCCCTTTGCCGATGACGATGGCCTTCTGCGAGTCGCGCTCGACGATGATTTCGACGCGGATGTGGGGCCACTCCCACTCGGTCACCCGGCAGGTGATGGCATGCGGAAGCTCGTCCCGGGTCTTGGCCAACAGCTGCTCGCGCACCAACTCAGCTACCCAGAGGGCCTCGGGCGTGTCGGTAACGACGTCGTCCGGGAAGAAGGGCGGGCCGTCGGGCAGCCGGGCGATGAGAAAGGCCGTCAGTGCGTCGACGCCTTTGCCCGTGCGCGCCGAGACCGGGAAGTACTCGACGTCAGCGAGCTCGTCAGGTGCGGTCAGCGCGTCGACGGCCGCCTTGGCCTGCGTGAGACGCTCCATGACCTGGGCGTTGTTGGCCTTGTCGGCTTTGTTCACCACGACAATGAGGCCAGGGGGCACGTCGGGCTCGTCGTGGTCGTGGTCGGGGTCGCCGTCGGCGACGTGGGCACGGGCTGCCGCAGCGGCGACCCGTTGGACCTGGCGCACCGAACGCTCCAGCACGGTGCGGTCCCCCGGTCCGATGGCGGCCGTCCCGTCCACGATGACCATGATGACGTCGACGTCGTTGAGTGCATCGGTCGCCGTCTCGTTCAACCGTGAGCCCAGGGTGCTGCGGGGCCGGTGGATGCCCGGCGTGTCGACGAAGACCACCTGGGCGTCGGCAGCGGGATCGTGCAGGACGCCCAGGATGCGGTGGCGCGTCGTGTTCGGCCGCGAGGACGTGATCGCCACCTTGGTGCCCACCATGGCGTTCACGAGCGTGGACTTGCCGACGTTGGGGCGGCCGACGACGGCCACGAAACCTGAGCGCACCCGTCCTCAGCTCCCGTTGTGCGAGACGTTGCCGGTGGCGTCGTTGTGGCTGTCGGCGTCGGCGTCGGCGTCCTTGGGACCGCCCGTCGCTTCAATCCGGACGCGGCCGATGCGTCGCCCGCGCACGTCCAGCGCGGTGAGGCGGAAGCCGTCGACCTCGACCGAGTCACCGGGATCGGGCACCCGCCCCGCCAGGTCCAACATGAGCCCGCCCACGGTGTCCCATGGGCCTTGCGGCAATTCCGCGTCGAGCAGTTCGTCGGCATCGTCCACCGAGTAGGCCGCACTCAACAGGAGCGAACCGTCCTCGAGGCGCTCCATCGGGAGCTCCTCCACATCGAACTCGTCGACGATGTCGCCCACGAGCTCCTCGAGGAGGTCCTCGAGCGTGATGAGCCCCGCCGTGCCCCCGTACTCGTCGACGACGATCCCCATGTGGAACTTCTCCTCCTGCATCTCGCGCAGCAGGTCCGAGGCGTCCTTCGACTCCGGGATGAACTTGGCCGGGCGCACGCTGTCACGTACCGGCTGGGCGGCTTTGCCCGCCCGCTCTGCCCGCACCAGGTCTTTGGCATACGCGATGCCGATGATGTCGTCGATCCCGTCTGCCTCCACCGGAATGCGGCTGTAGCCCGCAGCGAGCGCTGCCTCGAGTGCGTCACGGACGGTGAGGTCGCTCTCGACGGTGACCATGTCCGGGCGCGGTGTCATCACCTCGCGGGTCACCGTGTCACCGAAGTCGATGATGGAGTGGATGAAGGTGCGTTCGTCCTGCTCGATCACCTTCTCCTCGTGTGCCACGTCGGCCATGGCCTTGAGTTCGGAGTCGGTGATGTAGGAGCGGGGCATCCCTTCGTCGTCGTCGCTGGCACCGATGATGAGATTGGCCAGGCCGATCAGGACGGTCGAGAGCCAGCGAATGGGCGGGAAGCGGATGAGGGTGCTGACGATCGGCGCGCTGAGGAGGGCGGCCCGGTCCGCATGCTGGACCGCCCAGTTCTTCGGCACGGCCTCGAAGAAGACGAAGATGACCACGATTTCGAACACGATGCCGAGCAGCACCCCGAGACCGCCGAAGAGGTGTTCGGCCACGATGCCGACGAGGGTGGCGGAAACCAGCTGGCAGATCAGCACGAGCAGGAGAATCGGGTTGAGGAAGTTGGCCGGGTCCTCGACCAGCCGGGCCAGCTGCCGGGCACCGCGCTTCTTCTCGTCGACCAGCGACTTGGCCTTGATGCGGTTCATCCGCACGAGGCTGGTCTCGGCCATGGCCAGGACGCCGCTGGCAGCCAGCAGGATGACAATGATGACGATGAGGATGGCGTCCTCGGTGTGGAAGCCCGTTGCTCCCAGCAGAATGAGCACCCTCAGACCCCGCGGCTGACGCGGTAGAGGCGCGTGAGCAGTTGCTGCTCCAGGGCCTCCATCCGCTCGGCCTCCCCGTCATTCTCATGGTCCATGCCCAAGAGGTGCAGCAGCCCGTGCACGACCAACAGCGCGATCTCGTCCTCGAAAGGCACCTCGTGCTGCACGGCATTGTGTGCAGCCACCGCAGGGCAGATGACGACATCGCCGAGCAACATCACCGCGCCCTGCTCCGGCGCCGAACCCGGGCCGCTGCCACCGAAGTCCGGCGAGCGACCCGTGGGCCCCGGATCGTCCTCGATGGGGAACGAGAGCACGTCGGTCGGGCCTGCCTTACCCAGGAACTGCTCGTTCAGGGCGGCGATGGCGTCCTCGTCGACGAAGAGCAGCGAGACCTCGGTCTCGCCCTTGATGCCGCGGGCCTCGAGGACCTTGCGGGCCAAGCCCGCCCAGAATGCGACCTCGATCGGATGATCCTGCTGCTCATCGGCGGCAAAGACGTCGATCGTCACTGGGTGGAACCCGCCCGCCCTTCTGCCACCTCATAGGCGTCGACGATGTCGGCCACGATTTTGTGGCGCACGACGTCCCGGCGGCTCAGGTGGACGAACGAGATGTCGTCGATGCCGCCGAGCACGGGCTCGAGGCCGATCAGTCCCGAACGCGCCCCGGGCACGTCGATCTGGGTCACGTCACCGGTCACCACGCACTTGGAGCCGAACCCGATCCGGGTCAAGAACATCTTCATCTGCTCGGGCGTCGTGTTCTGCGCCTCGTCCAGAATGATGAACGAACTGTTGAGGGTCCGTCCTCGCATGAAGGCGAGCGGTGCCACCTCGATCGTCCCGCGGTCCAACAACCGCTGCGCCCCCTCGGGCTCGAGCAGGTCGTAGAGCGCGTCGTAGAGCGGGCGGAGGTACGGGTCGACCTTGGCCATCAGGTCGCCCGGCAGGAAGCCGAGCCGCTCACCGGCCTCGACGGCGGGACGGGTCAGGATGATGCGGGTCACCTGCCGGGACTGGAGGGCATGCACCGCCTGGGCCACCGCCAGATACGACTTGCCCGTTCCCGCCGGACCGATGCCGAACGTGATGATGCTCTGGGAGATGGCGTCGACGTAGCGCTTCTGCCCCGCCGTGTTGGGTCGCACCGTCTTGCCGCCGGCGGCGCGCACGACCTCCGAACGCAGGACGTCGCTCGGGCGGATGTCCTCGCGCACCATGTCGATGGCGCGGGCGACGGTCGAGGGGTCGAGGCTCCGGCCGGCCTGCACCATGAGGATCAGCTCCTCGAACAGCTGCACCACCAGCTCGGCATGGGGGCCCTCGACGGAGATGCGGTCCCCCTGCACCACGATCTGGTCGTCGGGGAAGGCCTGCTCAATCTGACGCAGGTGCTCGTCGCGTGTCCCGAGCAGCCCGGCCATCAGGTGATTGCCGGGGACGAAGCATTCGGCGCGCAGGGCCGTGGTCAGGGTGCGGTCACTCGATGCCAAGGTGTCCTTTCAGTGGTTCGCCCCCCAGCACGTGGAGGTGGAGGTGCGGGATCGACATCAGCGCGTCGGGCCCGACATTGAAGACGAGGCGGTAGCCCCGATCCGGTGTGGCCAGCCCGGCCGCGTCGGCGACGGCCCGGGCGGTCAGCAGCATTTCGGCCAGGACAGGCCCGTCCTCGGCACTGACCGTCGAGGCGTCCACGATGTGGCGACGAGGCACGACGAGCACATGCAGCGGGGCGGCGGGGGTGATGTCCTTGAAGGCCACCGTGTTCGAGGTCTCGAGCACGGTCTCGGAGGGCACCTCACCCGCCACGATTTTGCAGAAGAGGCAGTCAGTGGCGTCGGTCATCCCCGGGGGTCGCCGTCCCTCTGCGCCAGCCTGATCACTGCTCCGAACTTACCGGCCCCCGGGTCCCACCCGTGACGATACGGGCCTCTCATGCCGCCGGGCCCCCGGCCGCGGCCACGGTTCCCGTCCGCAACGAGGCCAACAGGGCCCCGGCGGTCACGGCGGCCGTCTCGGCGCGCAGGACGCTCAACCCGAATCCCACGGTGGGCAGGCCCGACGCGAGCTCGTCCGTGCTCCACCCGCCCTCGGGCCCGACGGCCACGACGCGCTGAGCCAGCGTGGGCCGGTCCCCGCTGAGTTGCGCCAGGACCACCTCGCCGGGACCGCCCAGAGCCCGGAGGTCGGCGAAGTCGACGGTGTCGCAGACCTCGGGCAACCAGACGCGGCGACACTGCGCAGCCGCCTCGCGCGCCACCCGGCGCAGCTTCTCGACGCTGGCCTCCCCGCGCGCGCCATCCCAGCGGACGATGCTGCGTTCGCTCCGCAGTGGCACGATCCGGTCGATGCCGAGCTCGGTCAGCTTCTGGACGACCCATTCAGGTCGCTCTCCCTTGACCGGCGCGAAGGCCACAGTGAGCGCAGGCTCGGTGCGCGCCTCTTCCTGCACGGCGCCGTCGCCACCGATGCCGGTGCCGGGCGTCGCCGGCTCGAGCGCTGCGCTGCCGCGCCAGACGGTGCGCGCCCAGTGGCCCTGCCCGTCGGCCGCAATGACCTCTTCGCCGTCGCGCAACCGGAGCACACGGCTCAGATGGTGGACGTCCTCGTCCGTCAGGAGCGGTTGGCCGGGATCGCCCACGAAGACCTGGCTGGACGCGGCCGCGCGCACGGCAACGGCGGCGGCCGTGATGCCTGCGCTAGCCAAAGGCAGAGCGCAGGCGCGAGAACACGCCCTCGCCGCCGCTTGCGCCCGGCGCGGAGACCCCCTCGCCGCGTGCCGCTGCGAACTGGCGGAGCAGCTCGTCCTGCTCGGGCGTGAGGTCGGTCGGTGTCGCCACCAACACGTGGACGTAGAAGTCACCACGTCCACGGCCCCGCAGGTGGGGCACGCCGAGACTGCGGATGCGCTCGATATGCCCGTGCTGCGTGCCCGGTCCGATCGTCAGGTGCTGCGGACCGTCCAACGTGTCCACGTCGGTCTCGGTGCCGAGTGCCGCCTGGGCGATGCTGATCGTCAGCGTGGTGTGAATGTTGTCGGCCTGCCGTTCGAAGCGCGGATCGGTGTTGACCACGAGGTGCACGAAGAGCGAGCCGTTCGGGCCTCCGCGCTGGCCGGCCGCGCCGCGGTCCGCCAGGCGCAAGGTCGATCCTTCCTCCACCCCGGCGGGCACCTCGACGGTGAAGGTGCTCTCGTGCAGGCGACGCCCCTCGCCGCGACAGTCGGCGCACGGGTTGGGGATCATCTCGCCGGTCCCGCTGCAGCGGGAGCAGGCGACACTGGTCACCACTTGCCCGAGCAGCGATTGACGCACCCGGCGCAGCTCGCCCGTGCCCTGGCAGTCGATGCAGGTGACGGACTCGGTCCCCGCGGCCGTGCCGCTGCCTTCGCACGTTGCGCAGGTGACGGGGAGGCGGACGGTGATCTCCTTGCGGCTGCCGAACACGGCCTCGGCGAACTCGAGATCGAGCCGCACCTCGGCGTCGGCGCCCATCTGCGGGCCGCGGCGACGATTGCCCGCCCCACCCATCTGGCCGAAGAACGCCTCGAAGATGTCGCCCAGCCCTCCCTCGAAACCGAACCCGGCACCCGCGCCAGGCTGGGTGCCGAAGACTCCCTCGGGTCCGAAACGGTCGTAGCGGGCCCGGCGCTCGGGGTCGCGCAGGACCTCGTAGGCAACCGTGACCTGCTTGAAGCGGGCCTCGGCCTCGGGGTCGCCATGGTTGGTGTCGGGGTGCAGCTCGCGGGCGCGGGCACGATAGGCGCGTTTGATGTCGTCGTCGCTGGCCTCAGGACCGACGCCGAGCAGCGCGTAGAGGTCGCCCAACCCGTCAGTGACGGCCATCGTGCCCTCCACTGATCCGCTGCCCGAGCCGCTCGCCCACGACGTGGGCCGCGGCCATGGCGCGGGCATAGTCCATGCGCGTCGGGCCGAGAAGGCCTACGGCGCCGAGGTCCTGGCCGTCAATGGAGACCGGCGCCACGACGACCGCACACGACGAGAGCGGCTCGAACCCGTGCTCGGTGCCGATGGCGACCGAGAGGCCACGGTCGAGGACATCGCGCAGGAGCGTGACGACCACGAGCTGCTGTTCGAGGATGGCGAGGACGGAGCGCACGGTCTCGACGGCGTCGAACGACTCGGCCAGTCGGGCCGGCCCGCCGACGAACACCTGGTCCGCTTCCATGGACCCCTCGAGGGATTCGAAGGCCCGATGCGCCGCCATGACGAGCTGGTCGACCTCGGTGGATCCGCTCGCCGGGACCGACCAGGGCTGCGTGAGGGTGCGTCCGGCCAAGTGGGAGGCCAGCAGGGCGCCGGCGCGGGCCAGCGTCTCCTCGGCGGTCTCGTTCCGAAACTCGATCGTGCGCTTCTCCACGGCGCCGTCGGAGAGCACGACCACCAACAGCGCGTGCAGCCGCGAGAGGCCGACGAGTTGGACGGACCGGATGGTGGCGGTGTCGTGGGAGGGACCGACGACGACGGCGGCGTAGGAGGTCAGCTCCGAGAGCAAGCCCGAGGCCTGTTCGAGCACCGTCTCCATTTCGCCGTGGACCTGCTCGAAGAACTGCGTCACCTGCTTGCGCTGGATGGGACCGAGGACGCCGGGACCCGTCAGGTGGTCGACGAAGAAGCGGTAGCCCTTGTCGGTCGGGATGCGGCCCGCGCTGGTATGGGGCTGGACGAGGTAGCCCTCCCGCTCCAGGGCCACCATTTCCGAGCGCACCGTGGCGGAGGACACCTGCACTCCGGGGGAACTGGCGACGTGCGAGGAGCCCACCGGCTCGGCCGTCCCGATGTACTCGGTGACGACCGCTTCGAGGATGGCGGCCCGGCGGGCGTTCAGGGCGCGCTCGTCCTCGGCAACGTCGGTGGGTGAGGACGAGTCGGTGGGCGGGGTCATAAGAGGCCTGGCACTCAAGTCTACCGAGTGCCAGGCACGTATCGATGGCCGGGAGCGGGAGCCCCAGGTCCGGGGCGAGCGGGGCGGTCTGCCGTCAGTCGTCACCCAGGCGCAACGCGGAGACGAAGGCCTCCTGGGGCACCTCGACCCGGCCGATGTTCTTCATCTTCTTCTTGCCTTCTTTCTGCTTCTCGAGCAGCTTGCGTTTGCGGGTGATGTCACCGCCGTAGCACTTGGCCAGCACGTCCTTGCGCTTCGCCTTGACCGTCTCGCGGGCCACGATGCGCCCCCCGATGGCCGCCTGTATCGGGACGTCGAACATCTGGCGCGGAATGAGCTCGCGCAGCTTCTCGGCCATCTTGCGCCCGTAGGTGTCGGCCGTGTTCCGGTGGACGATGGTCGAGAAGGCGTCAACCGGCGCGTGGTTGATGAGGATGTCGACCCGCACCAGGTTGCCCGTGGCGTAGTCCTCGGGCTCGTAGTCGAGGCTGGCGTACCCCTTGGTCCGGCTCTTCAGCTGATCGAAGAAGTCGATGACCACCTCAGCCAGGGGCAGGGTGTAGACGAGCTCGACCCGCTCGGGCGACAGGTACTCCATGCGGGTCATCTCCCCCCGCCGGGCCTGGCAGAGCTCCATGACGGTGCCCGTGTACTCGGTGGGCGTGATGATGGTCGCCGAGAGCATGGGCTCGTCGATGTGATCGATGCGGCTGGCGTCGGGCAACTCGGTCGGGTTGTCGACGTCGACCTCCGTCCCGTCGGTGAGGAAGGCCCGGTACTCCACGCTCGGAGCGGTGGCGATGAGGGAGAGGTTGAACTCCCGCTCCAACCGCTCGCGCACGATCTCCATGTGCAGCAGGCCCAGGAAGCCGCAGCGGAATCCGATCCCGAGCGCGTGGGACGACTCGGGCTCGAAGGTAAAGCTGGCATCGTTGAGCTTGAGGCGGTCCAGGGCATCACGCAGATCCGGCAGCTCGTCGCCGTCGATCGGGTACAGGCCGCAGAACACCATGGGCTTGGGGTCACGGTAGCCAGCCAGCGCCTGGGTGGCGCCGTGCTGCGCGGTCGTCACGGTCTCGCCGGAGCGGGCCTCGCCGACGTCCTTGATCCCGGCGATGAGGTAGCCCACCTCCCCGGGCCCGAGGCCGTCGACCGGGACGGCGACGGGCGTGCGTACACCCACCTCTTCGATGTCGTGCACGGCGTTGGCCTGCATGAAGCGCAGCCGCGCCCCTGTGTGGAGGGAGCCGTCGACGATGCGGATGGAACTGACGACGCCCCGGTACTGGTCATAGGACGAGTCGAAGATCAGCGCCCGCAGCGGCGCGGCGGGGTCGCCCTTGGGCGGAGGGATGCGGGCGATGATGGCGTCGAGGAGCTCGGGCACCCCCTCCCCCGTCTTGGCCGAGATGTGCAGGATGGATTCCGCCGGCAGTCCGAGCACGTGCTCGATCTCGAGCGCGCAGCGAAGCGGGTCGGCGGCCGGCAGGTCGATCTTGTTGAGGACTGGCACGATCTCGAGGTCGTTCTCAATGGCCTGGTAGCAATTGGCGAGCGTCTGGGCCTGTATGCCCTGGGAGGCGTCGACCAGGAGCACGGCCCCTTCGCAGGCGGCCAGGGATCGGGAGACCTCGTAGCCGAAGTCGACGTGGCCGGGGGTGTCGATCAGGTGGAGGATGTGGCCGGCGTGCACCACCCGGACGTTCTGGGCCTTGATGGTGATCCCCCGCTCCCGCTCGATGTCCATGGAGTCGAGGTACTGCTCGCGCATGAGGCGGGGGTCGACGGCCCCGGTCATCTCGAGGATGCGGTCGGACAGGGTCGACTTGCCGTGGTCGACGTGGCTGATGATGGAGAAGTTGCGAATCTGCTCGATCGCAACGGGTCCAGTTGCGGTGAGGGGGGGCGGCACGGTCAGTCGATCGTACCGGCCCAGGTCGGCGGCCCCGGCCGCCTGGCCAGGGAACTTGACCCGGCCTCGTCCGCCGGCCGCCTGCCGAAACAGGCCCGCCACCTGCTACAGTTGTCTCCCGCACCGGTGAGGCCTCGGGCCGCCGCCGCCGCCCCCCCTTTCGAAGAAGACTGAGGATCGACACGTGGCCAACATCAAGAGCCAGATCAAGCGGAACCGCCAGAACGAGAAGCGCCGGCTGCGCAACAAGTCGGTGCGGGCTGAGCTCCGTACGCGCACGAAGACGGCCGTGACGGCCGCCGAGAGCGGGGCCGAGGACAGCGTCGAGGCGCTGCGCCTGGCCGTGAAGCGGATCGACAAGGCGGCCGCCAAGGGCGTCATCCACAAGAACACGGCCGCCAACCACAAGTCGCGTCTCGTGCGGCGGGTGGCCGCCATCGAGGCGTCCGCGGCCGAGTAGCGGCAGACCCTCTCCTTCTTCAGCCCTTCTGGCTCACCCCGAGCCGCTGCAGCTTTCAGCTCTGCTTCGCGTCACGCCCAGACCCTCGGTCGAGCGCCGGCCCCGACGCCAGCGCCGGCGCCATCAGGCCCAATCCACCACCGCGTCGTGGTCCAGACGGGGAAGCCGCTCGAACCAGGCGTCCGCACCCGGGTGCCCGATATTGACCACCAGGGTGGATGTCCAGCGTCCGTCCGGGAAGAACTCAGCGTCGATACCGGCAGCATCGAAACCACCCATGGGTCCGGCCGCCAGGCCGCTGGCCCGCACGGCCATGATGAAGTACCCCGCCTGCAGGGCCGCGCTGAACGTGCCGACGCCATTGCGCATCTCTTCGTTCTCCTCGAACACCTCCCGCATCTCCGGACGGAACGGCAGCACCGTCGGGATGTGCTCGTGGAACCGGGTGTCCCGGGCCAGCACAGCCACCGCCGGGGCGGATGCCGTCTTGTCCCGATTGCCCTCGTTCATGTGGGACACGAGTCGGGCCTTTCCCTCCGGAGTCCGCACATAGAGCACGCGGAGGGGCTGCGTGTTGGCGGCGCTGGGGCCCCACTTGGCCAGCTCCCAGATGTCGGCCAGCTCCTCGTCGGACACCGGGATGGGTGCGAACGAGTTGGCCGTGCGGGCGTCGGTGAACAGGAGGGCCCTGCCTTCGGCGCCCAATTGTCCCAAAGGCTCCTGGAACCCCAGATCCGGGGACAGCGTCTCGGTGGCAGTCATGGCTCGTCACTCCTCAGGTGCTCTGTATTTCCTAGCTACCTCTTTCAACGTAGTCGGAGCACTTCTATTCCAGAAGCAGCGTTGATTTTCCGGGCTGCTCGGTACTATGGGGGTATGGCATCCGAGGCGATCGTGGAGCACGAGCCCAGGGCCTGCGACGCCGCCCTGACCCGGGCCTTCGGATTCCTGGGGAAGCGCTGGAACGGGGTGCTCCTTGGCGCGTTGGTCCAGGGGCCCGCAGGTTTCGCGGAACTGAAGCGCTTGGTCGGCGGCATCAGCGACTCGGTGTTGTCCGAGCGCCTCAGCGGACTGGTTGCGGCAGGCCTGGTCGTGCGCACCGTGGAGGACGGACCCCCCATCGCCGTGACCTACCGCGCCTCCGAATCGGGACTGGCCTTGATGCCAGCGCTGGCGGCGCTGACCACCTGGGCCGAGAACAACCTTCCGGCGCGTCCGCCGGCCTGAGCGAGTCTCCTGCCGCACTGGGCGGTGCGCGACGGGGTGTACAGGGGGCGGCGCAGGGCACAGAGTTGCGAGATGAGCGCGACTCCAGACCCTGCCGTCATCCCCATCCTCGTCTACGAGGACATCGAAGCCGGCCATGACTTCCTGGTCAGCGTGTTCGGCCTCACCTCGGGCGGGCTGCACCGGCTCGACGACGGCACCGTTGTCCACGGCGAGGTCCGCAACGGCGATTTCCCCATTTGGCTACACCAGGTGACGGCCGAGAGCGCGATGGACTCGCCTCGCGAGGCCGCCGCGTCACACGGTGGACTGTCCGTGCGCATCCCTGATGTCGACGCGCACTACGCACGCGTCAAGGCGGCCGGCGCACACGTAGAGAGCGAACCCACCGACCGGCCGTACGGCCTGCGCGAGTACGGCGTGCGGGACCTCGAGAACCACCGCTGGTGGTTCTCGACGCCGCTGGCCTGACGCGTTAGCGGCGGGCCCCGGCGCGGGGCCGGGACGAGCGGACGGGACGGGTCTGGCGGGCCAGTCGGGCCACCAGGATCTCGATCACGAGCTCGGCGTCCATGCCACTGGCTCCCCGCACGTCGAGGTCGGCCGTCGCGATCAGGTTGATCGCCTCAGCGATGCGCGTGCTGCCGAGCCGCCGGGACTGCTCGAGCGCCTTCTTGGCCACGAACGGAGCGGTTCCCAGGACGGCCGCAGCGTCCCGGTCCGAGCTGATGTCATCGCCGTCGAGCAGGAGCATGTTGGTGAAGTGGATGTGCAAGGTGGTGAGGACCTGAATCGGTGCCAGGCCACCGGCCTCGAGCATGCGATGGAGCACCCGCAGGGCCTCCCCTGGATCGCCGTTGTCGATCGCACCGGTCAACTCGTAGCGAGGGACGTTGCCCGCCTCACCGAGGTACGGCGCCAGGTCGTCCGCCGTGATCCTCGCCCCCTCGCCGTAGGCGGCGCTCAGAGCGCTGAGGAGGCCTTCGACCCGGCCGAGGTCCTCACCTATGTGATCGGCCAGCAGGTCGGCGGCCCGTGGTTCGAGCTTCACCGGTGCGGATTTGAGGTGGTCGTGCAGCCAGGCCTTGCGGTCCCCTGCCTTGCTGGTCGTGACGTCGAGGACTTGACCCGCCGCGGTGACGGCCTTGACGAGCGGTGCCGGAATCGTGCCGCCCCCACCGACGAACACGAGCACGGTCGACGGAAGCGGGTCTCCGATGACCTCGACGAGGCGCGGCACGTCGGCTGTGAGCAAACGCCCGGCCTCGCGCACGACGATCACCCGGCGGTCGACCAGGAAAGGCGGCGTCAGGCAGGCGTCCACGATGGCGCCGACGTTCAGCTCGTCACCCGCACCGCCGCCGATCTCCTCCACGATGAGCGCGTGGTCACCGTCCCCCACCACGTCGTCGAGCAGGGCACGCACGGCTTGGGCCACCAGGGCGGCGTCGTCGCCTTTCACCAAGTAGACGGACTGGGAACGGGTCGCGCTCATTCCGCCTCGCTCACGGCGGCCAGCACGTCACGGGCGCGGCAGGTGCCCTTGACGTCGTGCACCCGCACAATGCGGCATCCCCAGGCGATGCCCAGGGCCGCCGCGCCGATGGAAGCCTCACGGCGATCGGTGAGCTCCAAGTCAAGGATCTTGCCGAGGAACGTCTTGTTGGATGCCGAGAGCAGCAGCGGATAGCCCAGCGCGGCCAAGGTGGCGGAGGCGCGCAAGAGCGTCAGCGACTGCTCGGCCGTCTTGCCGAGGTCGAGGCCGGCATCGAGCACGATCCGTTCGGCGGGAAGGCCGGCGGCACGGGCACCGTCGGCGCGTGCGGTGAGGAACCGGGCCACATCGTCGACGACGTCGTCATAGTGCGGATCGGGATCGGCCACCCGGGGAGCGAGGCGGATGTGCGTGATGACGACGGCAGCGCCGTACTCGGCGGCGGCGGGCGCGTAGTCGGGATCGGCCAGCCCGCTGATGTCGTTGCCCATCACCGCGCCTTCGGCGTAGGACGCACGCGCCACCGAGGCGCGCCAGGTGTCCACCGAGACGGGCGTGTCGAAGCGGGCCACCAGGCCGGCCACGACCGGAACCACGCGGTCGAGCTCCTCGGGCTCGGTCACCTCGGGCCCCGGGCCCGCCTTGACGCCACCGATATCGAGGATGTCCGCCCCGTCGGCGACGAGCCGCTCCGCCCGGCCGTAGAGCTTGTCGAGAGCGAACGTGGCGCCCTTGTCGTAGAAGGAGTCGGGAGTGCGGTTGAGGATCCCCATGACGAGGGCCCGTTGCGTCAGGTCGTAGCGCCGGCCGCCGAGGTCGAGGACGGGGGCGGGAGTGGGGCCTGTGGCGGGGGCTGTCGTCGAGGTGCCTGTGGTCGGTGTCCGGGTCGCCGGCGCCGGCATCAGTACAGGCGCGCGGTCAGGGCCCGCCGGTATTCCTTCGTGCTCGGGTCGTCCGGTCCCATGGCCTCCAAGAGGTCGACGAACTCCTGGCGGGCCGCGTCGTCGTCGCGCACGCGATCGAGCAACTCGTTCAACTTGGCCTCGATGTCGGCGCGACCGGTGGCCGCCACATCGACGCCCGCCTCAAGGAGGCGCGCCTCGGCGGCCAGGACCCGGCCGGCCTCGGTCTCGGGCAGGCGCTGCAGGAGGGCGAGCGCCTCGGCAGGCTCGCCGCGGTCGATCAGGACGCGGGCGAGCCCTTCGGTGGCGCCGGGGTGATCCGGCTCGAGCTCGAGGGCCTTCCGCAGCGAGGCCTCGTCGCCGGCGGCGGCCAGGGTGTCCGCCTCGCTCGGCGCCGGCGCCAGGCGCTGGACGAACGCGGTGATCTGCGCCTCGGGGACAGCCCCGATGAACTGGTCGACCACCTGGCCCTGACTGAGGGCGAAGACCGCCGGGATGGATTGCACGTTGAAGGCCCGCGCCACCGCCGGGTTGTCGTCGACGTTGACCTTGGCCAGCTCGACGGCGCCGCCGGTGTCGGCGACCGCCTTCTCGATCATGGGTCCGAGGGTCTTGCAGGGCCCGCACCACGGAGCCCAGAGATCCACGATCACCGGCACCGTTGCACTGCGGTCGAGCACGGCCGTCTGAAATGTCTCGTCTGTGACGTCCATCGGCCAGACGCTAATGGGAGTTCCGGCGGGGAACGACGGCGTCCATCGGCGCAGGTGGAGCACACCGGGAGGGTTTTGTCCGGGTAGGTACTGCGGGGCTGGGCGTCCTACCGGGCGACACGGCACCGATTAGCGTCGTGCGCGTGTCGCAGGCACCCGAAGGCATTCATCAGGGCGAGGTCACCGAGTGGATGGTGGCGCAGCTACCCGAGGTCACGAGGCCGCTCACCTTCACACTGATCGCCGGTGGCCGGTCCAACCTCACCTACCGCGTGGAAGACGCCGAAGGACGGGCCTGGGCCCTACGCCGGCCTCCGCTGCATCACGTGCTGCCCACCGCGCACGACATGTCGCGCGAGTACCGGCTCATGCACGCTTTGGGGCCCGCGGGGATCCCCGTTCCGCAGACCATCGGGCTCTGCACGGACGAGGCGATCAACGAGCGACCCTTCTACGTGATGGAGTTCGTCGAGGGCCACATCCTGCGCAGCGCGCCGGAAGCGGAGGCCGCCTTCGACGAGGCGACGCGGCGCGGCGTCGGCGGGCACATGGCCGACACGCTGGCCGCGCTGCACGACGTGGATCCCGATGCGGTCGGGCTGGGCGATCTGGGACGGCACGAGGGCTACATCGAGCGGCAGCTCAAGCGCTGGCGCGGGCAGTACGACCAGATGCAGGTCGAGGGCGTCGATCACGGTGGCCTCGTCGAGCGGGTGAGCGACGAACTGGCAACGCGCATCCCCAAACAGCAGCGGGCCTCCGTCGTGCACGGCGACTACCGCATGGACAACGTGGTGCTGGCCGACGACGGCACAGTCCGGGCCATCCTCGACTGGGAGATCTGCACGTTGGGTGATCCGCTGGCCGACCTCGGCCTGCTCATGGACTACTGGGCTGACCCGGGTGACTCCATGGCCGTGCTCGGGCTCTCGCCGACGACGGCGCCGGGCTTCTCGACCAAGGCGGAGATCCTGGAGCGCTACGACGCCGTCTCGGACCTCGACGTCTCGGGCATCGGCTACTACCAGGCCTTCGGATACTGGAAGCTGGCCTGCATTCTGCAGGGTGTCTACGCCCGCTATGTCGCCGGCGCCGGAGCGGGCGATCAGGGCAGCGTCGACGGGTTCCCGGTGCAGATCGGGCGCCTCTTCGAGATGGCGGCCGCGGCACTGGAGGCCACGCCGTGAGCCCCGAAGGCGGGGCCGGCGGCGGCCTCACGGAGATCTTCGAGGTCCACCAGGAGCCCGTCCTGCACGAGCCGATCCTGGTGGTGGCGCTCGAGGGCTGGGTCGACGCCGGCCTCGGCGCCACGACGGCCATCTCGACGCTGCTCGGGCAGGGTCACAGCGAGCCCCTCATCACGTTCAACGGCGAGCACTTCTTGGACCAGCGGGCCCGGCGCCCGATAGTGCGCATCGTGAACGGCATCACGACCAACCTGACCTGGCCGCGCACCGTCGTGCGGCAGGGCTCGGACGAATCGGGCCGCGACATGCTCTTCCTGGTGGGGCCCGAGCCCGACTTCCACTGGCGCGCCTTCACCGACGCGGTGGTGGGGCTGGCCCGCTCCTGGCGCGTCCGGATGGTGGTCGGCCTGGGGGCCTTCCCGGCGCCGGCGCCACACACCAGGCCGGTGAAGCTGGCAGCCACCGCGCCGGAGGCCTCGGCCGACCTCATTGAGCAGGTGGGGATCGTGCAGGGCGAGCTGGAGGTGCCGGCCGGAGTGCTGGCCGCTCTGGAAATGGCGTTTGGCGCCAACGGGACGCCCGCCGTCAGCCTGTGGGCCCGCGTCCCCCACTATGTGGCCGCGATGCCGTTCCCCGAGGCGAGCGCGGCGCTGATCGAAGGGCTGGCGGCCGTGGGCTCGCTGTCGTTGGACTCCTCTGCGTTGCGGCGTGCGGGCGACAGCTCACGCCGTCAGGTGGACCAGCTCATTGCGGACAACGCCGAGCACCAGGCCATGGTGCGCAAGCTCGAGGAGAGCATCGACGCCTCGGAGGGCAACGCCATGGGGGTGGACGAGGTGCCGTCGGGCGACGAGATCGCCGCCGAACTCGAGCGCTTCCTGCGCGGCGAGGAACAGTGATTGTGGGTTTGGGTCTGCGGCTGCGTCGGCTGCGTCGAGTGCGAGGGGGTAATTGCCCATGAAAATCGATGGTGGCATCGGGTTCGACCCCGACGGAATGGCGGCCCAGGCGGTCAAGGCCGAGGAGAGCGGGTACGACGGGGTGTGGTCGGCCGAGACGAACCACGACCCCTTCCTCCCCATTGCCGTGGGTGCGGCGGCCACCGAGAAGCTCGAGTTCGGCACCGGGATCGCCGTGGCCTTCGCCCGCAACCCCATGAACCTGGCGGTCCTGGCGAACGACCTGCAGCTGCTGACCAAGGGCCGCTTCATGCTCGGCATGGGGAGCCAGATCAAGCCGCACATCACGAAGCGCTTCTCCATGCCGTGGTCGCACCCGGCGCCGCGCATGCGGGAGCTCATTCTGGCCATCCGGGCCATCTGGAAAACATGGGAGACCGGCGAGCCGCTCGCCTTCCGGGGCGAGTTCTACACGCACACCCTGATGACGCCCTTCTTCAACCCGGGCCCGAACCCGCACGGCAACCCGAAGATCCTCTTGGCCGCCGTAGGCGAGCTGATGACCGAGGTGGCAGGCGAGGTCGGCGACGGTTTCCTGGTCCACGGCTTCTCCACCGAGCGCTACCTGCGCGAGGTGAGCCTGCCGGCACTGGAGCGGGGCGCGGTCAAGGCAGACAAGAAGCGAGCTGATCTCACCGTCTCGTATCCCGGGTTCGTCGTGACCGGTCCGGACGAGAAGAGCATGGCCGCAGCCGCCAAGGGGGTGCGCGAGCAGATCGCCTTCTACGGCTCGACGCCCGCCTACCGTCCCGTGCTCGAGCTCCACGGCTGGGGCGATCTCCAACCTGAGCTCAACACGCTCTCCAAGCGGGGCGAGTGGGTGAAGATGGGCGAACTCATCGACGACGACGTCCTCAACGCCTTCGCTGTCGTGGCGCCGCTCGACCAGGTGGCCGCCGAGGTGCGCAGGCGTTTCGACGGCCTCGTCGACCGTTTCAGCTTCTATGCGCCCTACAAAGTGGACCCGGAGATGTGGAAAGGCGTGTTGGCGGGGTTCCACTAGGGCCTTGCTCTCGGATCTGCCGTCCGCGGTCTACGCCGGAGCGCTGCCGTGGTCGGCGTTCCGAGCTAGGCAACCACGTTGACGAGGCGCGGTGGGCGAACCACCACCCGCTGCGGGGCGGCGCCGCCCAGCGCATCGATCACCTTCGCCGACGCCAACGCGGCCGCCTCCGCGTCACCCTCCGAGATGCCGGCATCCACCTCGATGCGGTCGCGCACCTTCCCGTTGACTTGGATGACCATCGTCACCGTGTCCTGGCGGACGAGCTCAGGGTCGAAGGAGGGCCAGTGCTGCAGGTGCACCGAGGGCTCGTCGGGATGGCGGCGTTCCCACAGCTCGGCCGTCACGTGCGGTGACATCACGGCGAGGAGGAGGAGCAAGGCGTCCAGCGCCTCGCCCCGCACCTGGGCGTGGGGCGCCGCCCCGGTGGTGCTGCCGGCGTTGCCGTTGGCGGCGGCGCCTCCCTCCGCACCGGGGTCACGGCCATAGCGCTGGACGAGGTTGAGCAGTTCCATGCAGTGCGCCACGGCGGTGTTGTAGGACCAGCGTTCCAGGTCCCGGGTCACGTTGGCGATGGTGCGATGCACGGCCTGCCGCACGGCCAGGTCGGCCGACGTCTGCTCCCCGGTGCGGACCGGGATGTCGGCCGTGCAGGTGCGCCACAGCCGGTCGAAGAATTTCCCGCACCCGTCAATGACCTGCTCGGTCTGTTCGGTCCAATCCATGTCGTCGAACGGCGGGCCCACGAACAGGTGGAACAGGCGCAGTGCGTCCGCGCCCACCGTGTCGAAATAGTGCTCGGGCGCGATGAGGTTGCCCTTGGACTTGGACATCTTGGTCCCGTCCATGCGGATCATGCCCTGGGCGAAGTAGTGCTTGAACGGCTCGGGGTCGATACCTGGTGCCAGCCCGACGTCGATCAAGGCGCGGGTATAGAAGCGGGCGTAGAGTAGGTGCAGGATCGCATGCTCAATGCCGCCGATGTACTGGTCGACTGGCATGAAGTGCTGCGCCGCCACCGGGGCGAACGGCTGCTCGGCGTTCCACGGATCACAGAAACGAAGGAAATACCAGGACGAGTCGACGAAGGTGTCCATGGTGTCCGTCTCGCGCCGCGCCGGACCACCACAGACCGGGCAGATGGTGTGGAGGAAGCCTTCGTGTGAGGCCAGCGGCGACTGCCCTGTCGGCAGGAACTCCACGTCGTCCGGCGCCACGATCGGCAGCTGATCCTCGGGCACGGGCACCACGCCATGGTCGGGGCAGTACACAGCCGGGATCGGGCAGCCCCAGAAGCGCTGGCGCGACACCAGCCAGTCACGCAGCCGGTAGTTGACCTTGCGCTCGCCGACGCCGTTCTCCTCGAGCCATTCGATGGCGACGGTCTTCGCGGTCGTGATGTCGAGGCCGTCGAGAAACCCGCTGTTGATTTTGGGACCGTCGCCCGTGTACGCCTCTCCCCCGTTGGCCTCCCAGTCCTCGGGGGGCTGCACGGTACGGACGATCGGGAGCCGGTGCTGGGTGGCGAATGCCCAGTCGCGCTCGTCCTCGGCGGGCACGGCCATGATGGCTCCGGTCCCGTAGCCCATGAGCACGTAGTCGGCCACGTAGAGCGGGACGGGGCTGTCGGTGAACGGGTTGATGACGTGGCTCCCGGTGAAGGCGCCCCGCTTGCCGAGCCCGGCGGTGTCGCTCTCGGTCATGCGCTCGATGTCGGTGGCGGCGGCGGCCCGCGTCCGCAGAGCGTCGACCGCGAGGCGCTGGTCTTCGGTGGTCAGCTCGTCGACGAGGGGATGCTCGGGGGCCATGACGGCATAGGTCATGCCGAAGCTCGTGTCGGGCCGGGTCGTGAAAACCCTGACCGTCAGGTCGTCGCGACCCTGGACGGGCAATTCGAACTCCGCCCCCTCGGACCGTCCGATCCAGTTGCGCTGCATCGTCTTGGCCCGTTCCGGCCACTCGAGACCGTCGAGCGCATCGAGGAGCTCGTCGGCGTACCGGGTGATGCGGAAGAACCACTGCTCGAGGTCGCGCTTCACCACCACGTCGCCGGAGCGGTCACAAGTGCCGTCGGGCAACACCTGCTCGTTGGCCAGCACGGTCTGGCAGCCCGGGCACCAATTGACCGGGGCCAGGGCCCGGTAGGCCAGGCCCGCTTCCCAGAAGCGCAGGAAGATGACCTGGTTCCACTTGATGTAGGAGGCGTCGTGACTGTGGATCTCGCGGCGCCAGTCGTAGACGGCACCGAGCCGCCGCAGCGACGCCGTGAGCTCGGCGATCCTGGCGTCGGTGAAGATCCGCGGGTGGGTCCCGGTCTTAATAGCGGCGTTCTCGGCGGGCAGGCCGAACGAGTCGAATCCGATCGGGCTCAGCACGCCTTTCCCCAGCATGGTCTGGTAGCGGACGGTCAGGTCGCCGAAGGTGTAATTCCGCACGTGGCCCTGGTGTGCCGCCCCCGAGGGGTAGGGGTACATGCACAGCGCGTAGAACTTCTCCCGGGGGTCGTCGTTGTCGATCTGGTAGGTGCCCTCGTCATCCCAGCGGCGCTGCCACTTGCGCTCCACCGCATCGACGTCGTACGCGCGTGCCATCCCACCAGGGTAGGCGACACCCTGGTGGCTTCTGAGCCGATTCAGGCTGGCCGTCGGGGGCAATCGGTGCTGAATTCGGGCGTCGGTGGGCATCCCGAACGAGACGGGGTGGGTGTCTCCGACTGCTAGCGTTGCTCTCCACCACTGGGGGCGTAGCTCAGCTGGTAGAGCGCCTGACTGGCAGTCAGGAGGTTCGTGGGTTCAAGTCCCATCGCCTCCACCAATCGATGCAGGTCTTGAGGGTGCATTGACGAGTTAGATCCCTCCGATCTGCGTCGGTGTCAACCGAAGAGTGCGTCCGAGCCTTTGGACCTCCGGTGGCATCGTGTGACGACGGCAGTGCGTCTCGAGCTCTCTGAGCATGGCCTTGGCCTGGTCGGGATCTCTCGTTCGATAGAACTCGCGTAAGCGCTGTTTGACCCCGATAGGCAATGGTGACTTCGGCTCCGGGATCGCCCAAGGCGAGCAGTGACCACAAGCGCTCGGTGGCGGCAGCGTCGGGGGTGTGCTTCGCCGCGCAGCAGGACCCGCCTCACCCGATAGAGCGGGTCGTCGCGTCGGCCCCGTTCAATCGTCGAGCCGCGCAAGCCGTAGGATCTCGGATCATGAGCCGCCGATTGTTCACCGGTAGCTTGCACTTGCAACGTCAGAGTCAGAGGGTCGAAAAGATGGGCCGAGTCAGCCAAGCGTGGATGATGGCGACACTGACGGTGGCTGCCTTAGCACTTGCCGCGTGCGCTCATTCGGCGGGACCATCGGCTGCCGCCCATCTCCCGTCGACAACGACCATCGCGGCACCGACGACCACCGCGCCGAGGCCCCCTCACGCATCTTCGGCCGAAGACGCGTTGCTAGTGGATCTCTCCGCGCTGAACACTGCCTATCAGTCCGCAGGTACCGCTCTTACAACAATGAAAGCGAACAAGGCGACGAAAAGCAACTCCTACACCGCCGCTCAGGTCAATGCCGCCATCGCGCCGACTGCCGGTGCTTTGACTACGGCGATCAATCAGTTAACCGCCGTCATCCCCACCCTTCCGGCGGATCGGCTGTTGACTCAGCTTGCGAACGGCCTGCTGACCGGTCTCACGAAGGCTCAGAACAGCTTCCACGCGACGTTGGCGATTTCGAATACTTTTGCTCAGGCGGGTGCCGCCGGGGGTAGTGCAGCCGTGTCGAACGCGCTGACTGCCGGACAGCTGAACTCATTGATCCGTGGTTACCAGATGGACGTGACCTCTGTGAACAGCACCGTTACTGATTTCGAGTCCAATTTTGAGGGTGAACTGAGTGGCGACCTGACTCCTCCGCAATGATTCCTGCCAAGGCATTCCAACGAAATCACTTCTCGACAATTTGCGCGCGTGCTGTGATCAGCAACATCCAGGCGTCGTCGAGTAAACACAAAGTCCGCATCCGTCTAAGAAGACCCGCTCTGGTCGCGTCACGGGTATCCCGGCCCGACGCATGCCTCGAAGTCAGGCGTCGGTGAGCAACTCAATGTGCTGGAGTTCGATCCATAACGGGATCAGGAACCAGATGTAGGCATTACTCAGCGTGTACCGCTTCTCGCTGTAACTCGTCACCATGGCACCGACCTCGGTGAAACGGACCCGGTCATCCTTGGCCTTGTAGGCCTTGACGCGCTCGAGGATCTCATTCAGCTCATCCATGGAGGAGACCTCCATGCCGAAGTGGTCCATGTTCGGCGTGACCATGAACTCGTCCTTCGCCGGCAGCAGGTAGAGGAACTGCCCGAGCGTTCCCGTGTAGAGGATGAGGGGATTCCCCTTCTCGGTGCTGTTGTCCCCTTCCACCCAGCCGAAGATCTCGGAGAAGAAGTCCAAGAGCGACGCCCGACCTGCCTCGTCCATGAGCTCAGCGTCGACGCTGATCGCCACGTGATTGATTCGAGGGGCAAAGGGTCGGCTGCTCATGTCGCCAGACCTGGCTGCACCATGACCTTGCTGGGGATCTCGCCGCGGGCCAGCCGTTCCATTGCGTCCATGACGCCGCTCAGGGGAATGTCCTCGGGCTCCATCAACGCCTGAAGCGGCAATGTGCCGCTGCCGAGAAGCTCGACCGCCGGCCCGAAGCCCTCGTCGTTGTAGTTGTAGGCACCGATCACCTCGAGCTCGAAGATGATCAGGCGGTTCTGGTTGAAGCGGGGCGGCTCGAACCCGGTCCCGACAATGACCAGCGTGCCCGCGTAGTCCAGCTGACCGAGGGCCGCCTCGGCCGCGCTGGCGTGTCCCGAGCACTCGAAGGCGACGGCGAAGGGCGCCGCCACCGGCAGCGTCATCGGTGGCGGCTCCAAGGAATCGGGCGCCACCACGCGGGCGGCCCCGACGTCGAGGGCCTGCTGGCGCCGGACCGCCGAGGGCTCGCTCACCGTGATGTCGTCGATGCCCTGGGCGCGGAGCACGGCGATGATCAGAAGACCCACCGGCCCGGCCCCCGTGACGAGGACGCGATCGCCCGGGCGCACGTCGGCCAGACGCAGCGCGTGCAGGGTGATCGCCGTGGGCTCGGCCAGAGCGGCGGGCCGCGTCGCCAATGCGTCGGGCACCCGGACCAGGTTGTCAGCGGCCGCCGTCTTGTATCGGCAGAACGCGCCCCGATACCCACCGAAGTCTGCCGAGGCGCGCTGCAGGCACACCGACGGTCGTCCCCTCCGACAAGGCCGGCAGACGCCGCATCCGGGCGCCGCGTTCCCCACGACCCGGTCACCGGGAGACCAGCCGGAGTCACTGGACGCGGCGGCCACGACGCCCGACCACTCGTGGCCGAGGATGGACCCCGGTCGGGCGTAGCGCTCCAGCACCATGTGCAGATCCGATCCGCAGATCCCACAGGCGGTGATCTCGACCAGCACCTCGCCCGGCCCGGGCTCCGGGCGGGGCACCTCTTCGACCTCGATCCTGCCGTCGCCCACATAGACGGCGGCCGGCATGAGTTCGGGAGACATGGTGCAGACACTAAGGCGCACGGCCCACAGATGCCGAGAGTGGCACCGCGACGGCTCAGGGTTCCGCTTGGTGTCCCAGCCGGTCCGGTTCGACCGTGTCGCCACCGTGCTCAGGGCCGGGCTCCTTCCGCCGCGGCCGGGTGAGAATGATCTGCACGGACGCCACCACCAGCACCACGATGGTGACAATGCGCTCGCTGCGGCCGATCTCCCGGAAGATCGCGTAGATCTGAATGCCGATAGCCAGGGCCTGTGCGAAGAGGGCCAACGCCACGGCGCGCATCCCCGTGACCGGCTCGGGATGCTCATCCGCCTCTGGGGCCCTCGTCCAGGCCGCCATCGCAAGGAGGAGCGCGCCGAGCGTCCAGATGAAATCGTAGGTATCGCCGGACACAACCGCCCGAGCCTCGGCCTCCTGCACGGCAAACACGGCGTCGGCAATGGACGAACTGACGATGGCCAGACCGATCAGCATCCACATGGTGTCGGGCCGCCAACCCAGGAGGCCGTACACGCCGAGGACGGCGCCCACGAGCAGCACATCGAGCACCGGGTAGAGGAAGGCGACGAACGTGGCGAGATCACCGACCGTCTTGTGGTCCGCCGCGGGCTGAATCACCAGGGCGAATCCGGCGGCCAGCACCAGAAGGGTGACGGCAATCCCATCCATCCAACGGTGCAGTTCGAACTGGGGGACGCGGATGCGAATCAGGTAGTAGATCCCGAGCGCCATGAGCGGATACCACGCCAACCACAACACGTCGGCGAACGAGGGGTACGGGGCGTTCGGCTGGCTCGCGTAGAGAGCGGTCCACGCGGCGCTGCCGATGAACCAGAGCAGCAGACCGATCCCGAAGGCCATCCAGGCCTTGCGCGCCACGGGCTCGAAGGCGGCGCGCGCCAACACGAGCGCCGCGCTCGCGCCCAGGATCACCTGGTGGATCCAATTGTCGTAGAGCCAGTCCGGTCCGGCGATGCCGAAGATGTCGTTCAGCGCCTCCAGCACCGTGAGCACCCCGAGCACCAGCCATATGAAGTTGAGGGGAAGGGGCACCGACAGGAGCTCGCCTTTTTCGTCGACCTTGCGTCCGGGGAGTGCGCTCCGCAGTGAACTCAGCCTGGGGGCGCCCCTGGCCTTCGAATCACCCACCGCGCACGCTCATGTGCACCATCATCGCCGACCCGCCGCGCGACGCGACAGACGAGACGGGTCCGTCGCCACCCTCCGGTACCATCGCCTGACCATGGAGCAGCTGGAAGGACGGATCGCCGTCGTGACCGGCGCGGCGAGTGGCATCGGGCTGGCCGTTGTCGAAGCCTTCGTTGCCGCCGGCATGCGTGTCGTCATGGCCGACATCGACGAAGACAATCTCGGGGCGCACGCGGCGAGACTGGCCGATCGGGGAGCTGGGGTCATCGCGGTGTCTGCGGATGTACGGAACCCCGAGGACGTCGAGCGCGTCGGCGCCGCCGCCGTCGAGCGTTTCGGGAAACTGCACGTCGCGGTGAACAACGCCGGCGTCGTCAACGGGGGCTACTCCTGGGAGATACCGCTCGAGGACTGGCACCGGGTGCTCGACATCGACCTGTGGGGCGTCATCCACGGCATCCGCTCCTTCGTGCCGCGCATACTCGCCTCGGGGGAGGAGGGGCACGTCGTCAACACGGCGTCCATGGCGGCCGTCCTGTCCTTGGGCCGCCTCGGTCCCTACACCGTCGCCAAGCACGGGGTGCTCGGGCTCTCTGACGTCCTGCGCACCGAGCTGGCGTCGCTCGGCGCCCCGGTCGGGGTGAGTGTGGTCATGCCCGGCATGATCAAGACCGGCATGAACCCGATTGGCACGGTGTCGGCGGCCACGGTGGCGGTCAACGTGCTGGACGCCATCCGGCGGCAGCGCAGCTACGTCTTCACCGACGACCACAGCACGGCCGAGGTGGACGAGCGCCTGAACGCCATTCTGTCGGCGCGGCGCGACGTCGTCGGCTGAGCCCGGGATCCCGCCTCTCGCCGCACGGCGCTCCGGCCGGCGTCCTTCCCGGGAACCAGTTGCAGGCACACTGCAACTATCGCTCCCAGCCACAACTGGGGGCCGTGGAGAGGCCGTGCGTGGGTGCTCTTTGCCCTGCTCAAAGCCCGGCTGGACGGGGGCGCCCGCGGTAGCCTCCCCCGATGCCCGGAGACGAACTCGCTGCCGAGCTCCTGGCATCGGTCCTCGGCGCCGACCCCCTCACCGGGTCGATGTACGGCTTTCCGGGCTACGACGCGTTGTTGCCGGACTTCAGCCGCGAGTTCCGTTCCGCTTACGCACTGGCGCTGGCGTCCATCGCCACCCGCGCCGAAGAGGAGCCTGAGGCCGGGCTCGAGGAGACCGAGCTGCAGACGCTCGACTTCGTGCGTTGCCTGGCCCGCGGCATGGCCGGTGCAGCCACGGTGCCGGTCATCGAGTTCACAATCAGCGACACGTTCGCGGCGCCGGTCGGAGAGGTCCTGAGCTCCCTGTCCAAGATCCCACTCGACACCGAGGAGCGTCGCGAGGACTACCTGACGCGGCTACGCGGCTTGTCGGACCTGTTCGACACGGTGGCGCAGCGCCATAAGGAAGGCGCACGCGAGGGGCGCACCGCGGTGGCCCGGCTCGTGGAAGCCGCCATCACCCAACTCGAGCTGATGATTCAGGATCCCACCGCAGGCGCCATGGTCCGGACCGACTGCGGCGCAGCCTTCTCCGACGCGGTCTCCGTTGTCGTCAACGACCATGCTCGTCCGGCGCTGGCGGACTACCGGGAGGCGCTGCGCACCGCGGTGCTCCCCACCGCCCGCGACGACGAGCACCCCGGCATCTGCTATCTCCCCGATGGCGCGGAAATGTACGAGGCCCTGGCCCGCCACCACACCTCCATGGGTTCCTCGGCCGAGGAGCTCCACGCCCTGGGCCGCGAGATCGTCGACGAAGTGTTCGCGGAGATCGTCGAGACCGGGTCGCGCCTCTTCGGGACGACCGACGTCCCCGTGATCTTCGAACGCCTGTCCGACCCGTCGTTGCGGTATGAGAGCCGCCAGGAGATGCTGGAGCACGCCCGGCGTGTCGTCGCCGCCGCCGAAGCGGAGGCGCCGCGGTGGTTCGCCACCGTTCCCGCCGCGCCGTGCGTGGTCGCGCCGGTCCCCGAGGCCGAGGAGGCCGGGATGACCTCCGCCTACTACATGCCCGGCGCGATCGACGGCTCGCGGCCGGGCACGTACTACCTGAACACGTCACAGCCCGAGAAGCGCCACCGCTACGCGGCCGAGGACATCGCCTTTCACGAGGCGGTCCCCGGTCATCACTTCCAGCTCACCATCGCCTTGGAATCCCGGGACCTGGCCCCGGCGCGGCAGGTCCTCATCGACACCGCCTGCGCGGAGGGCTGGGGCCTCTACAGCGAACGGCTGGCGGACGAGATGGGTCTTTACAGCGACGACCTCTCCCGCATGGGACTGTTCGCCGCCGACTCGTGGCGGGCCACCCGGCTGGTCGTCGACACCGGCCTGCACGCGTTGGGCTGGTCCCGCCAGAGCGCCGTCGACTGGATGGCCGCGCACACGCCGCTCCCCCGCCTCGAGGTCGAAACCGAAATCGACCGCTACATCTCGTTCCCCGGCCAGGCGCTGGCCTACATGGTCGGCCGGCGCGAGATCGTGCGACTCCGTACCGAGGCGGCAGCCCGGCTGGGGGCGCGCTTCGACCTCAGGGATTTCCACGACCTCGTGTTGCAAGCCGGGATCCTTCCGTTGCCCGCCTTGGCCCGCACCGTCGAGCGCTGGGTGGACCGCCTCGGCGGATAGAGAGCGTCGCGTCCTGCGCTACCGATCGAACGCGCCCAGGTTCTTGCGTCGCGCGTCCTCCACCAGATGCACCCACCGCCGCGGCGTCCAGCCGGCCACGTCGGGGCGGGCCGCCATCTGGAGTTCGAGCGGGATCGAGTGGGATCAGCACCGGCGATTGCAATTCGGCCAGCGTGAACTCCTGGTCGGTCAGGTCGAGCACCTCGAAAGCTAGGTAGGACCGCGCGACACGCCAGCTGCGGTCAGCCCGCCCGGGCGGATTGGCGCCCACGAGGCACTCCCCGATCTGGCGTGCCGTCCTGTGCGCCAGCAGGTTCATGGAGGCCCAGACGGGGATCTCAATCCCCTTGTCGTCCCAGTACTCGGCCAAGCTGCCGGCGAGGAACGCTCGCACGCAATGGCGATCGTCCCGTAGGCCCAGTCGTGCGTCCTTCAGAGGCGAAAGTCCTCATGTCCGCGGTTAGCCGGATGACACACCGATCCCGTCCTCATGTAGCGGCCGCGACCCGCGGCGACGAGGCGGCCCGCCCGGCCAGGATCACGCCGAAGAGGCACACGGCCGTGACATGTATGGCGGTGCACCACAGGCAGATGGCCCCGACGCGGAAGAGCTCCACGTACACGAGGTAGAGCACCATGGCGGCGCCGGTGCCCGACACCACCAACCGGGCGCCATCGACCCAGCGCGCCGCGGCGCGCCACGCCCAGGGCGAGGTGAGGCCCGTCATCACGACGGCCCACACCAGGCCGAGGACGGCCAGCGGCATGCCGAGCACGACCGACCACGAACTGGTCGTGACGAGCGTGCAGTTGACGATCCCGGTGTCGGGACAGGCCAGCGCGGCCGGGTCGGTGTAGTGCGTCACCGTGAGGTACGACGCGATCCCGACCGCGACCAGGGACAGGCCGAGCGAGGTCGCCTGTAACCACAGCGGCATCTGGCGTGGCAGCCGCCGGACGCCGTCGTACGCCGCCATCGTCACGCCCCCAGCTTCTGGGCGATCGCCGCAATGGTGGCCGAGCTGCTCACGCTGGTGGGCTGATTGCCGGTCACCGCCACGATGGCCGCCGTGATGTCGTTCGCCGTCCCGTCGATCGCTTGGGCCACCGCGCTGGAGGGGTCCTTCAACTGCGCAGCGATCTGGCTCCGGGAGAGCCCCTGCAACACCTGCGGCGAATAGCTGGCGCCCGAGATGATGTAGCGGTTGGCGATATCGAGGAACGGGATGGATCCGGTGGGGTCGTACTTGGCCAGCAGCGCGCTCTGCGCCGCCGTCGGTGTCTGCAGGGTGGCGTAGCTCCCCCCGACCGGCTGATTCGTCGCCTCCTCGACCGCCTGGAAGTCGACGTACGGACTGGCGTAGCTCGATCCGTAGAACGACAGCGTCTGCGTGTCCGGGTAGACGTCGGAGTCCGACGAATGCGTGCCCGACAGGTTCGTGAACGTCCCGAAGCGCGACAGGGCGACGGCGAGCGACCAGCGCTCTGCGGCACAGAAGGGGCAGTACTCGGCGCCGATGTAGGTGATCAACGGCTTGCCGTCGGCGCCCTTGAGGATGGAGCTGCTTCCGCTCTTGGTGGGCAGGGCGTCCGAGGCGGGGCTCCCCACGGCATTCAGCGTGGCGGTGGGCACGGTCAGCGCGGCCACGACGTCAGGGGACAGGGCGGTGGCGCCGGTGTCGGCGGCGTCGGTCGATCCCGCCCCCGCTCCTGTGGTGAGGTGCGAGGACGCCGCCGCCGGCGGGTTGGAGCTCCCGCTGGCCTTGATCACGACCATGGTCGCGACGGCGGCCACGACGAGCCCGACCGGCACCAGCGCCGCGATGACGGGATGACGGGACCGGAACCGGGCCGGGGGTGGTGCTGCCGTGGCGGTCGACCGCGTCGACGCCCGGGATCGGGCGGCTCGGCGGGCGGTGGCGGCGGACTTGGTGTTCTTGTTGGTTTTCGCGTTCGTGTTCTTGCTGGGCCGCGCCGGACGCGACGACCCTGTGTTGGGATTGGACATGGTGTTCTCCTGAAATAGGCCGGCACGGCGACAGGGCGCACGTACGCGGAGGCTCGAAAGGGAGGCCGCAGAGGCTTCCCGGGTTGATGACGGGTGCGGCGCACGGTGCCGGCCGGTGGCCCGCTCGGAGGCGGGGCGGCCGGTGCGCGCCTGAGCGCCCGGTTCGAGCTAGGAGAACTGAGGCGGGTGGAACAGGGGGTCGCGCCTCCCTGGAGGGAGTGCGACAACCCGTCCGCGCCGGCGCCGGATGAGGGCCGCGGCTGCCGCGACCGTCACGAGGCCCCCGACGACGGCGACCAAGGCGATGCCCGGTGCGGGTACGGCCGGCGCCGGGCTGCCCTTGCCACAGGTGGCATCGAGGCAACTCACAGGCCCCGCGATGGGGGTCTCCGCCAGCTGCACGACCTGCGCGACCGGAGTCTCGGCAGCAGACACCACGGTGTGCGGCACGAAGCCGCCGACGACGACGGCCGCGACGAGTGCCGCCAGACCGATCCGCCACCGCGTGGACATGGACTCAAGCGTACGGGTGCGGGATAAGGACGCCATAAGAATGCTGGGCCGTTGGAACGGGAGGAAACGCGCCGCCTTCAGGAATGGTGGCGCCGGTGGGTGCTGCCGGAGCTTTTAGTGGGTGTTGCCCGGCAGATCGGCACCCCGGCGCACGACGAGGGCCGAACGATCGGTGCTGACCGGCACCCGTTCGAACGCGTTCGCCACCCTCCGGTGCCACAGCGTGTACCAGGCCACGAAGCCCGCCCCGAACGCGCCTATCGCGGCCAGGATCATCACGATTTCGGCCATCCGTTCAGTGTGGGAGCTCCGAACGGCCGGGACCAGAGACAAAGGTCCCATTCCCGGTGGGGCGTCACGAGCCGGTATCCGAGGACACGAGGGCGCTGGTGTCTGCGGCGGACCCGGATCCGGCGCCAGGCTCCGACCCAGGCCCGGACCCGGGCCCGCGCCCGGGACCCGACTCGGACGCCTTCCGTGCCCACATCGCCACGAGCTGCAGGAGCCCGAGATACACGGCCAGCACGATCACAATGACAAGCAGGCTCCACCCGGTCAGGTTTCCCCCGAAGACCAAGAAGAGCCCCGCCACGACGACCCCGACGATGCGCAATCCGTTGATGTGCTCGAGGATCCAGCCCGCAGAGCGGCGCACCCGGCTCGATTCGGCGGCCGCCCGCCCGGCACCCGAGGACAACGCGTGCGCCTGTCCGCCGACCCACCGGACACCCGCCACCGTGGTCCCCCGGATCCAGACGGCGTAGCGGGCCGGCCCGGCGACCCAGGCGCCCAGAGCGACCACCACCGACGCCAGCAGGGTCCAGCGCAGATCGGCCTTCAAGTAGCGCAACACGGTGTCGAAGACAGCAGCGGCACCCTGGGTCTTGAAGCCACCGCTCACCGCCTGGTTCAGGAAGGTGATGCGGCCGAGCGAGTACCCGACCAACAGCACCAGGGTCATCAGGGCCACCCCGACGGACAGCCGCAACAGTGTCTTGCGACGCTCCACGGCGAGCACCAGGGCCAGGATCGCCAGCACGAGGGCGACGACCGGAATGACCCACTTGAGCTTGACGATCAAGTTGAACAGCCCCGAGAACTTCGAGACCTGCTGCTTCGACACGACGGTGAAGCTCAACCCCTGGTTCGACAACGTCTTGATCGGGTTGAACAGCGTCACCCCGTGGGCGTTCGCCTGGTCGATGAGGTTGTTGAGCGCCGGCGACAGGTTGAGGGCGACCTTTCCGCCCTTCGAGAGCTTCTCCTGCAACGGCGTCTGCTTGCCGGTGAGGACGTTGATCACCGCGTCGTGGCTGTGCCGGTTGAGCGAATCCCACAGCTGGCCGAATTTCGGGCTCTCGAAGACCTTGAGCGCCAGGCTGTGGACGTAGGTCTTCACCTCGCCCACCACGGGCGCCACGAGCGGCTTCGCCGACTTCGGCAACGCCGCGGTGACCTTGTCCTTCACGAGGTTGGTCGAGAAGAGTGCATCGGTCGCCTTCGTCGCCAGGCCCTGGACAATGACCGGGTTGCGCGCCAGCGGCGCCATGGTCTCGACGTACTGATCCGTGTTGGTCACCGTGCGGATCGCCCACACCGAAATCACCGAGACCGGAATCAGGATGCACGCCAGCACGACGAGCACCCACGCCGAGATGCGGCGCGGCATGTGCCCGCGGCGCGCCTTGTCCTTCTTGATCTTCGTGATCGTGGCCGGCTGCGACGACTCCTCCGGGCCCACTGGTGACCCCGAATCGGGCTCGGTTGCGTCGTCGGGCTGCATCCGGGGTTCAGTATCGCTCATCTGCGACCGCTCATCGACCCCTTCCTAGTGCGAAGAGGACTGGTGCGCACGTGGTTCGAGGGTGTACGACTTGTTCCTGTGAAGCAAAAAGGGGGCATCCGGGGCCACCAGCGCGTCGTCGCCATCAGCGCAGTCTCAGGGTTCATGGCTCCGCTGGTGTTCGTGGGCGTGATCGTCTTGCGCAAGGCCAACCGCCGCGGACGCGTCCAGTACCGCCGGTTGAACAAGCGCCTGCAGCACGAGATCGCCCGCTGGAGCTGAGCGGCACGGTGACTCCGTGCTGACCGGGTTCGCCCACTCCGCCGTCTGCGTGCCCGATGTCGAGGCGGCGACGCGCTGGTACTCCGAGGTCCTCGGGCTCCAGGTGCTGTCACCCCCCTATCGCATGGAGGGGGCACAGATTGCGCACGATATGGGTGAGCTCGTCCCGTCACCGGTGGTCGTTCACGCGGCCATCGTGGGCTTTGGGAATGACGACCGCGTCATTGAGCTGATCGAGTATCCGGCGGCCGACGTCGTTCCGCCGGCGCCGGGGCGTCCGGCCGTCACCAGAGTGGGGATCACGCACATCGGCATGCTGTGCGACGACATCGAGGCCACGCGCGCGGAGCTCGAAGCCGGCGGAGTGCAGTTCCTCACGACGGGAATTGCAGACGTGGCGGGGCTGCGGACGACCTGGTGCCACGACCCGTGGGGCACCGTGATCATCCTCATGGAGAAGCGCGACGGCGCGCTTTCATATTGGGGACAGTGGATGCGATAGACACTCCGCTTCGGCGGATCGGACACCGTTTCGTCACCGGTTTCCTCAACGTTCTGCCGCGCTTCTGCCTCCCGTTGCATGCCGCGTTTGCCTCGGATCGGACACTTTCGAGTGCCAATCGGACGAGTTTGAGCACAAAAATCTGCATTCGTGCCCGGAAAGATGTGCATGAGTGGGCGCGCGTCGGCCACAATGGGCGGCATGAACAAGAGAGAACTAGCAAAAGCAGTCGCGGTCCAGGCCGACGTCGAGTTGAAGACCGTCGTCACCGTCATCGACGGATTCACCGATGTGGTCACCGCCGTCGTGTCGAAAGGTGAGCCGGTTTCCATTCCCGGTTTCGCCAAGTTCGTCAAGGTGAACCGTGCCGCGCGCATGGGTCGCAACCCGGCTACCGGTGAGGCCATCCGGATCAAGGCTTCCAAGAAGGCGCGCATCACGCCGGTCAAGGCGTTCAAGGATGCTGTGTTGGCCCCGGCCACCGCGCCCAAGCTTGTGAAGGGTGCGTTCCCGACCAGCGACGCCGCCGTTGCCGCCGCCGGGAAGTCAGCTGCTCCGGCCGCCGCCAAGAAGGCTCCGGCTCGGGCTGCGGCCAAGAAGGCACCGGCCCGCAAGGCCGCCACGGCACGCAAGGCTCCGGCCAGGCGCGCGCCGGCCAAGAAGACCGTGAAGCGGGCCCCCGCCAAGAGGGCCGCGAAGAGGTAGCGAGCAAGGCCGGTCCCCTCACCCGGGACCGGCCTTCTGCCGCCCCGCTCCGATGGACGAGGCGCGCAACGAGGCCGAGGCGGTCGATGCACCGGCTGCTTTTCCTCCGGAAAAGCTGGCGAATCGGCCTCTCACTGAGCCACATCCCGACCGGCTGTCACCGGACGATCCCGCTTTCCCGCAGATCAGCCGTGCCCATGCCGACGCGCTGGCCGGCGGTTCCGACACCTACGTCGATCCCCGGACGGGCTACACGGTGCTGACGGCTGCCTATCTCGCTCGGCGGGGCCACTGCTGTGAGTCCGGTTGCCGGCACTGCCCCTACGTCTCGTAGGACGGCCGTCACCCGTGGCGCCGTCTACGGGGTGGTGCCTCCTAAGCTCCAGGCGGCACTCGGCGCGGACGGATCGGTCTCGGCATGAGCAACACCTCACAAGGTCCTGGATGGTGGTTGGCCTCTGACGGCAAGTGGTACCCGCCCGAGTTGTGGACGGGTCCGCCGGGCCAGGGGCCGGTCACGCAACCGACGCAGGCCGCGCAGCCGACCTATCCCGCCCAACCCACGCCTCTGGCGCAGCCGGCATACCCGACGTACCCGGCACAAGGGCCTGCCGCCGGAGCAGCGTACGGCGCCGGCAACATCCCCTCGGGCTACGCCGGCTACGGCGCCGGAAATCCCTACGCCAATTACGTCCAGTCGGACCAACGGAAGACGAACGGCATGGCCATCGCCGGATTTATCTGCGGATGCGCCGGACTGTTCTTCATCCCGGCGATCCTGGCCATCATCTTCGGCTTCGTCGCCCGCGCACAGATCAAGCGGTCCGACGGCCGGCAGAAGGGCGACGGGCTCGCCATCGCCGGCATCCTCGTCGCGATCGGCTGGCTGGCGCTCCTCGTGCTGAGCATCGCGTTGGGCCACACCACCCACGGGAGCAACAGCGGTGTGGTGAACTCTGCCATCCTCATGGGGTAGCCGGACGAGCCGGACGAGCCGGACGAGCCGGACGAGCCGGACGAGGTAGCCGTTCGACGAGAGGACGAGGAGGGGTACGAATGCAAGGTCTGCTCTACGGCGTCCGCGGCGACCGCTGGACGCCACCGGAGGGGTCGAACAGCCTGATGGTGGGACTGTCGCGCACTCCGATGCGCCTCCAGGAGCTCAATCGCCCGACACCGTTCCGCGACGACTGGTGCGTCGCCAAGACGCGGCTGACCGGCATCTGCGGCTCCGACGCCAAGATGGTCTTCATGGACTTCGGCGACGACTTCGGGGACAGCGCGCTGAACGGGTACTTCTCCTTCCCGACGGTCTTCGGGCACGAGGTCGTCGCCGATGTGGTCGAGGTGGGCCCCGCGGTCACCACCATCGAGGCGGGTCAGCGGGTGGTGCTGAACCCATGGCTCTCCTGCGGCCCTCGCGGTATCGACCCACCGTGCCCCTCGTGCCAGGACGGCGACTTCAGCCTGTGCTGGCACTTCACGCAAGGCCCCGTGGCGGCGGGCATCCACACCGGGACGTCGACGGACGCGCCGGGCGGGTTCGCCGACTATCTGCCCGCCCACGAGTCAATGCTCATCCCCATCCCGGCGGATGTGAGCGACGAGGTGGCGGTCCTCGGGGACCCCTTCGCCGTGTCTCTCCATTCCGTGACGCGTCACCCGCCGCCGGCGGGGGGCAAGGTGCTCGTCTACGGCGCCGGCGCACTGGGCTGTACGGCGGTCGCCATCATCAAGGCGCTCTACCCCGACGTCAATGTGATGGTGGTCGCCCGCTGGCCCGCCCAAGCCGCACTGGCCCGCCGGCTCGGCGCGACCGTCGTCGACCCCTTCCCTGTCGAACAACTGCTCGAGGAGGCGGCGGCGTGGTCCGGCGGCGTCCTGCAGAAGTTCGATGGCAGCGCACTGCCGATGGCGCATCCAGGCGGCTTCGACGTGGTCTACGACACGGTCGGCACCGCGCAGACCGCAGAGATCGGCGTCCGCCTGCTGAAGGCCCGCGGCACCATGGTCAAGAGCGGGGTGCACGCGCCCGAGCGCTGGGAGTGGTCGCCTCTGTACTTCAAGGAGATCGCGTGGGTCGGCTCCAACGCCTTCGGTGTCGAGGAGGTCGACGGTGTGCGCCTGCACGGCATCGAGCACTATCTGCGGCTGGCCGCCGACGGTCGCATCGACATGACCGGGATGCTCACCCACACCTTCCGGCTCGAAGAGTGGCACGAGGCCTTCACCGTGCTGGCCAACCAGGAGGAGAGCGGCGCCATCAAGGTGGCGTTCGACTTCCGCTGACAGGGCCGCCTGACTCCAGGGGTGTGGAGGGCTAACCTGGCGCGCGGCACCACACGCCGACAGCTGCAGTGGGATGTGCGTTGCAGTTGGATGTGACCCAAAAGGGGGCCTCATGACCACGAGCCCGTCCAGCACCGACTCGGACTTCGCCTTCGATCCGAAGTGGGGCATCGAGTCGCCGTCGACCACCATGTTCGACTTCAACTACACCGGTGGGCGAGACCAGCTGCTGCGCCTCTATGACAAGGGCACGCGGCGCCAGTGGATCGGCAGCGACCGGCTCGACTGGAGCACGGACGTCGACCTCACGAACCCCGTCGGCATGCCCGACGAGATCATGCCGATCTTCGGCACCCCGTGGTGGGACAACATGGACGAGGAGCGCCGCGGCGAGTTACGCCGGCACGTCGAGGCCTGGCGCTTCAGCCAGTTCATGCATGGCGAGCAGGGCGCACTGATCTGCACCGCGAAGATCGTGCAGACCGTCCCCGACATCGATTCGAAGTTCTACGCGGCTACGCAGGTCATCGACGAGGCGCGCCACGTCGAGGTCTACAGCCGCTACCTGCACGAGAAGGTGCAGCTGGTGTACCCGCTCAACCGGTATCTGAAGGCACTCCTCGACGACGTGATCTCCGACAGCCGGTGGGACATGACGTATCTCGGCATGCAGGTGCTCGTCGAGGGTCTCGCCCTGGCCGCCTTCGGTGTCATCCGGAACAATGCCCAGAATCCGTTGGCCAAGGCGTTGAACGCGTACGTGATGCAGGACGAGGCGCGGCACGTCATGTTCGGGCGTCTGGCACTGAGGGACTACTACCCACAGCTGAGCGAGGCCGAGCGTGGTGAGCGGGAGGACTTCTGCATTGAGGCCTGCTACCTGATGCGGGACCGCTTCCTGGGCGACGAGGTCTGGGAGCGGTTGGATCTCCCGCCCGAGATCGGGATCTACGTTGAGAACAGCGAGACGCTACGGGAGTTCCGTAACTTCCTCTTCATGCGCATCGTGCCCATCTTGCGCGACATCGGCCTGTGGGGTCCGAAGCTGCGTGAGGCCTTCACGGACATGGGCGTCATCGGCTGGGCCGACGCCGATATCGACGCCGAGATGGCTTCTGACGAGAAGGCGGCCCAAGATCTCGACGAGGCGGCCCAAGATGCTCGCATGACGCACGTGGAGGCGGTGGCCGCCGAGGCGTGAGGTAGCCGGGCGGCCGGGCGGCCAGGTAGCCGGGTAGCCGGGTAGCCAGACAATCGGGCCAAAGGCGATACGGTTCCCCGGGCAGGCGGTGCGGATTTGCACGCATCTACCCTCGGAGGCGACGAGTGAAGATCACCAGGTTCCACCACGTGTCGGTGAACTGCAGCGACGCGCCCCTGTCGGACATGGTCTCGTTCTACAGCGACCTGTTCGGGCTCGATTCCAAGGAACGCCCCGATATCCCGGGTGTCCCCGGCCACTGGTTCCGCGTGTCTGATCAGGAGCTCCACATCGTCGGTGCGCCACCCCAGGGGACGGCCATCGACTCGACCGGGAATCACTACTGCGTCGCGGTGGAGGATCTGGACAAGGCCATCCTCGAGCTCGAGGAGGGCAACATTCCCTATGAGCGCGCCGTACAGGGTGCGGGCACGATTCAGATCTGGATCAACGATCCAGCCGGGAACACAATCGAGCTGCAACAGGACCGGACGACCGGCTCAGGTTCCTGAAGGCGCGGGGCAGGACGAGGGCCGAACGCCTCCCCGGCGACGTGCGCACGAGTTGGAGCAGGAACCTGCGGACGTCCGCTGTCATCTTCGATCTCGACGACACGCTCGTCGTCGATGTCGCGACGGCCGACGCGTCCTTCGAAGTGGTGGGACGCCAGCTCTCCGGCGACGAGTGCCGAGGGCTCGGGCAGAGCATGCGGGACGCCGCCCGTGCGGTTTGGCGGGGCGGCCCCTACTACGGCCTCTGCCGCAATCTGGGACTCGCCTCGCGAGAGGGACTTTGGTCGACCTTTGAGGGGAACCATCCGAGTCTCGACGGCCTGCGTCGATGGATCCCGACCTACCGGACCGAAGCCTGGACCGCCATCCTCGCCACGTTGGGTCTCGACGATTCCGACCTGATCCCCGTAGCCCAGGAGATCTTCGTGGCAGCGCAGAACAAAGCGCATGCCCCGATTTACGGCGCAGCTGACGCGGTACGCGCCGTGGCTGAGGGCCGCCGTCTGGGTCTCCTCACGAACGGCCCCTCCGACGTCCAGCGCCTGAAGCTGGAGGGCACCGGATTGACCCCTCACTTCGAGACCTGGGCCATCTCGGGGGAGATGGGCGTGGGCAAACCGACCGCGTCCGCCTTCGAGGGAGTCTTGGCCGACTTGGGCCTGGGGCCGCACCAGGCGGTGATGGTCGGCGACAGCTGGGAACGTGATGTCAAGGAGCGGCCTCCTGCGGGCTCCCCGTGGTGTGGATCGCTTCGGGACGACCGGTGCCGGCGCGACTCGACGGCGTCACGGTGATCGAGACCATCGAAGAGCTCGCAGAGGTGCTGCTCTAGCGGGTCCCGCGTCCCGGGTCCCGCCGGCTGGACTGGTTCCAGTCTCAGCCGCCCGGCCTCCTCAGCCGCCCGGCCTCCTCAGCCGCCTTCGAGCACCCGCTCGAGCCCGGCCGTGATCTGCTGAGTCGGCTCATTGGTGTCGAGGTAATCCCGCCACGCGGTGACCTTGCCGTCGGCGTCGACATCGAGCACGGTGGCGCCCGTCATGGAGATGGGAACGCCGGCTTTGCCCTCGCCGGCGTGGAAGGTCCCCGTTCCCGTCCACTCGAAGACGGCCCAGTCCCGCCCGCCGCGGATCCTGTCCACCCGCTGGTTCCAATCCGGGAAGATGGCGTCGGTGTCCCGGGCCACCTTGAGCAGGTCCGTGGTCCACGGCGTGACCGGGTCGCAGAAGCGGCCGCCCGGAGCGAACAGCGCGGCGAAGGCATCCGGCCCGTCAATGGACTCGAAGCGGCGGGCCCAGGCCTCCCAGTCCCGCTCGGCTCCAGCTTCGGCTCCGCTCATCGTCTGCCTCCCCTTCCCTGGTTACTGCTGCGCAGGCTCTGGGCGTCGAAGGTGACCACGGCGTCGTCGAGCGGGAGGACCACCTCGGGCTGGACGAACTGGTGTGCGTCGGCCACCAGCTTGACCGCCGTGCCCCAAGCCGTGAACCCGATGGCGTGGCGGGCGAAGCTCATCGGACCCTCCGTGATCTTCACCTGGACCACGCCCTGCCCGCCGGCCTCCAGGGCCGAGTGCTGCATCTTTTCCATAGCGGACTCCCGCGCCGAGTACATGGCTTCGGTGTAGTTGGTGAGCTCCACGTTCTGCCGCGTCTGCTTCATGGCCGTGCCGGCACTGCGGCGCGGGGCGTAGACGAAGCTGGCTCCGAAGGCGAGCCCGACCGGCAACCAGCCGGCGCGCTCGAGCAGTGTGAAGTCACGGGCGGAGAGATCCGACACGAAGGGCATGGCCAGCGCGGCGTCGGTCCCCCGTGGGTCCTTCCCCCCGCCAGGGCCGGCCATCGGCCGCACGGCGGTGCCCACGAGCTCGACGTCGATGTGATGTGTCTGCACCGAGACGTCGACCCGCACCCCGACCACGCCGTGCCCATGCACCTTGGTGCACTCGCCGCGCAGCAGGCGGGCGGCCTGATCCACCGCGGCGTTGTGGGCGTCCGAGGCCAGCGAGATGGAACCTCTCCCCCAGTTCCACACACCGACCGGGACGGAGACCACGGCGACGCCGACCACGAGGTCGAGCGGCTCCCATCCGGCCGCGTGGAGGAGCAGCGCCTCGTCGACGGAGAGGTCCGAGGTGATGCCGCGTTCCTTGGATGGGGGCGCCGGGGTGGCCAGCGCCTGGGCGCCCTTGAGCATCTCGGCCCGGATGTCCGGCACCGGAACCGGCGCGCTGGTGCTCTGGCTCACGACAGCCGCACCGTGGGCCGGGGCAGCGCCACTGGGTCGAAGTCCTTGAAGCGCCGCATCCGGTTGCCGCGCAGGGTGCAGTCGATGACCTCGTCGCCGGCCGAGAGCTCCCGCGTTGCGATGCTGATCATCGCGCCGTGCAGCTCATCACCGGCCAGCTGCTGGCGCACGTGCTTGCGGGCCAACTGCCGTGACGCCATGTGCGCCTTGCTCACCTGCTCCACGAGGGCTGGTCCCATGTTGGTCCCCCACCCACCCATGGCCCCGTCCATGTAGTACTCGGTCATGCAGTAGGCCCACACCCGGACCGAGGCCAACGCGGCGACCACCGCCACCGGCATGAACCCCGCCTCTATCGACTTGGTCAGGCGTTGTCCCGCCAGGTAGGTGCTCCACGGCACTCCGCCGGCGGGCGGCGGGCCGCCCTCCACCTTCACCGCCGTCCCCAGGAAGTGGAACTCGGTCGTCCCGGTGTCGGCCACGTTCGAGACCAGGTCCGCCACGCCGATGACGCCGTGGGCGCCCATCGTGCCGGCCTCTTCGAGCATGCGGCCGTAGGCCGTGTGGTACCCCTGGGCCCAGGCCTCCTCGACCCACGACTGCTCGATGTTCTGGCCCCAGGCCCGATGTTCGGCGGACACGTAGCCGTGCGGGCAGCGGTAGGTCTCCGAGTACGAGCCCGGCGCCAGTTGCCCGCCGACGTAGGGGGACATGCCGCGCATGGTGCTCGAGCCCGGCCCGTACCAGCCCCACTGCATGACGCAGAAGCCCTGCACCAGGGCCACGGGCTGCAGCCCGAGATCGAGGCAGGCCGCGAAGTCGGGCACGCTCAGTCCCGAGGAGAAGCTCGAGGACTCCAACCGGCGGAGCGCCGCCTCCGGCAGGTCGCCGGCCGGGCCGCCCGGCGGGGCGATCTCCGGGGCGTCGAAGGGGTCAGCCGAGCCCGGGCCCGAGCCCGCCGCGTCGCTCATCAGTTGTCGAGGGAAATGATGGTGGTCGGCTTGGGCAGCGTGACCTCGCCGCTGCGCTTGGTCACAGCCGTGCCGAGCGCCAGGAACTCAATGGTGTGCGAGCCCCATTGGTGCGACTTCTCCTCCAGACGCACGCCCACGATGCCGCTCGCCTGCAGCTGGGTCGCCTCGTCCTGCATACGCGTCATGGCGAGCTCCCGTGCCTCGTAGAGGGCCTGGGTGAAGTTGGGCAGCTCGACGTTCTGTCCCATGGAGCCGAGCGCCTGGGTGAACTTACGGTGCGCGATGTGGAAGACGCACGTCCCCAGGACCAGCCCCTGGGGCACGTGTCCCGTCTGCATGAGCGTCCAAAAGTCCTGCCCCGAGAGGTCCGACGTGAAGGGCTTGCCGTGGACGTTGCGGTATGAGGTGCCGTCCTCGGCCTTGACTGCGGTGCCGAACGCGATGAACTCGGCCGAGTCGTTGCCCCACTCGTAGTAATTGACGTCGAGACGGACGCCGACGACGCCGTCGGCTCCGAGTTCCTCGGCCTCTTCCTCCATCCTGTTCATGGCGAGCTCACGGGCGGTGTACATCGCCTCGGTCAGCTTGGACAGCTCCTGGCTCTGTCCCCACTTCCGGGTCTGAATGCCGATGTGGTAGATCGACGACCCCATCACGAATCCCAATGGATGGAAGCCGGCCTCCTTGACAAGGAGGAACTCGTTGACCGAGAGGTCGGAGGTAAACAGACCGTGCTCCAGCTCCTCGAGCCGGTGGGCGGCGTCCTTGGGGAGGTCGTGGGGCACGGGCGGTGGTGGTGCGGCCACCGGGGCGGACTCCGTTCCTTCTCCCCTTGCGCCCGACTGCGGCGATTCCTCGGTCACGATTGGCCTCCGATCACGATGTTCTCCAGCGCCAGGCGGGTCTGCTCGCTACTCGCCGCCTCCGATTGCAGGGTGGTGAGCAGCCGGGTGAGCCAGGCGCCAATGTCGACCCTTTCGCTGCGGATCCGGATGCCGCCCGACGAGTGCCCGATGGTGCAGCGCACCGTGCCCCCGTCGACGACCGCCTCGAGGGTGTCGTCACCGAGGCTGATGCGCACCGACTTGATCTCGTCGGACTTGCGGAACCGTCCCGCCCGCTCCACCGAGATCCGGTCGCCCAGCGCGTCGGAGAGCTGGGCCACGAGCAGCTTGAGCATGAGGCGGAGATCGGTACTGTTCGACGCCAGCTGCGAGACCGCCATGCTGAGGTCGAAGGACGCACCGTCGGCACCGTCGGCACCGGCGCCACCGTCCACCCCGGCGCCAGACCCGATCCCCGATGTCCAAGATGGGTCCAGACCCGCGCCGGTCCCGTCCTCAGCGCCTTCGATCGATCCACCTGGTGAGCCGGCAGGCTCCATTGACATCGGCCGCATCGTACCGCCACCTCTGGGCGGTCACGCTGCGACCCCTGGTCAGGCCGGTGGCGGCTCCAGGATCACCACCGGAATGTCCCGCCCCGCCTTCTTTTGGTAGCTGTCGTATCCCTTGTAGACGGCGACGATGTCCGGCCACAGGGCCGCTTTCTCGTCCGGCGACGCCGTCCTCGCCCGCATGGCCCGGGTCTCGCCGTGCATGGTGATCCGCACGTCGGGGTTGGCGCTCAGGTTGCGGTACCACTGCGGGTCGCGGCTGTCCCCGCCCTTGGAGGCAATCAACACCACCCGGCTCTCGTCGTGGATGGGCGACGTGAGCATGACGGTGCGTGGCTCGCCCGACTTGTTCCCGATCGTCTGCAGCTCCACGCCCGGCATGCCGAACAGGTCGTTGGGCCAGCGGCCGCCGGTCACCCGCAGCGCCGCCTTGTGGGTGAGGTTCAAGAGCTTGAATCCGGCGTCGACGACGGGCTTGCGTTGTTGGGTCATTGTCATCCCTGTCTCAATCTCGATACAGATCGCCGACACGCGCAACCGAATGGGGCGCGCATGCGTCACCTTCTGTGTGTCCCTCCGCCGTGTGTCCGTCCGCCGTCGCCCCACGCTCCTGACGCAGCGATGCTTCCGACGCACCGCAGAACCTATAGGGAACCGGCGTGAGAGGTTCTCGGCGCGCCCGGCGCGCCAGGCACGGCCACTGTGAAGGTCGCGTGAACGCCCGTTCCTGCCTGCCCGGGCGGCATCCCGCTCTATACGATGGACGCGGCGCACCCGCACGCCGCGCACCCGCGTACCCCGTGCACCCACCCTGCACGGAATCGGTTGGGAACGGCGATCACGATCCGACAGGGAGAACGGTGAACCCCTCACTCTCACCGCGGCACAGACGACACCATCTCGGCGCCGGACTTCGGGCGTCGTCCGCTGCCGTCGCCGCACTCGTCGCGCTCGCCGCGCTCGTCGCGCTCGCCGTGGTCACCGGCGCCGTGGCGTCCGTCGCCATCGCCGTGGCGCCGGCCGCGCCGCCGGCCGGTGCCGCCAACTGGACCCCGGTGCATACCGGCGACTTCCCCGACCCGAGCGTCATGGAGTGGCTGGGCGTCTACTACGGCTTCGCCACCCAGGACTTCGCTCCGACGGGACACACGATCAACATCCAGGTGTCGACCTCGAGCGACGGCGTCGATTGGAACCAGCAGAACGGCGTCGATGCGCTGCCCACCGTCGGCACGTGGGCCAAGCCCGGCGACACATGGGCTCCCAGCGTGGTGCGTGACGACACCGACAACGACTTCGTCATGTACTACACCGCGACGGAGATCCAGACCGGCGATCAGTGCATCGGTATGGCCACATCCCCCTTGCCCGAGGGCCCCTACACCGACAATTCGACGCAACCCATCGTCTGTCAGAACGGGATCGGCTACAGCAATCCGACCGTCGGCAACGGCAACTACGGCGGCAGCATCGACCCGGACATCTTCACGGATCTGTCGAGCCACAACTGGCTGATCTGGAAGAGCGACGGCAACCACCTCACCCCGCCCGCGCCCACCATCCTGTGGTCGGTGCCGCTCGGACCCAACTTCGTGCCGACGAGCACCACCCCGACGAGGCTCATGCAGGACGACGAGGCCTGGCAGAGCGGCATCGTCGAAGGACCCGACATGTTCGAGACGACGACCGGCACGGGCACCAACACGACGGACGTGTACACGCTCTTCTATTCCGGCAGCGACGAGGGCGCCTCCACTTACGCCATCGGCTGGGCCAGCTGCCCCTCCGGTCCGTCCGCCGCCTGCGCCGACGAGTCGGCGTCCGGACCACTGCTGACGACGTCCGCCGGCATGTCGGGTCCCGGTGGCCCCGACGTCTACGACCTGCCGGCGGTGGGGAGCGCCAGCCCGCAGCTCGTCATGGCCTTCTCGGCCTGGCAGGGGACGACGATCGGCTACCTCGTCTGCGGCATCAGGCCCATGTACCTGGCCGACCTGAGCTTCGAGCCGAACAGCGGCGGCCCGCTGGTGCCGGCGCTGTCGCCCGCCAACCCCACGGCGACGCCCGCCGCCAGCCCGACCTGTCCGGTCGCCCCCACGCCGGCACCGGGATACTGGCAGGTCGGCTCCGACGGCGGCATCTTCAGCTTCGGCGGCGCCCAGTTCTACGGCTCGACCGGCTCCATGCGCCTCAACAAGCCGGTGGTCGGGATGGCCGCGACGCCCGATGGCAACGGCTACTGGCTGGTGGCCAGTGACGGCGGCGTGTTCGCCTACGGCGACGCGCAGTTCTACGGGTCGACGGGCAGCATCACCTTGAACAAACCGATCATCGGCATGATCCCGACCCTCGACGGCGAGGGCTACTGGCTGATCGCCAGCGACGGCGGCGTGTTCGCCTTCGGCAACGCCAAGTTCTACGGCTCCACCGCCAGCGACGGGCTGGCCTATCCGGTGACGGCGGCCGCGCCGGCATACCTGAACGGCGGCTACTGGCTCGTCGACGCCAACGGTCAGGTCTTCAACTTCGGCGACGCGGCGAACGAAGGGCAGCCGGCCTTCGCGCCCGGCGGCTACCGCATCACCGGGATGGCGGGCACGCAGAACTCGAAGGGCTACTGGCTGGCGAGCGCCAACGGCAACGTGGCCGACTTCGGCGACGCGGCGCCCTACGGGTCCATGGCCGGCACCGCGCTCAACGCACCCGTCGTCGGCATGGCGGCCAACCTGAACGGCAACGGGTACTGGCTCCAGGGCGCCGACGGCGGCATCTTCACCTTCGGCGACGCCCAGTTCTACGGCTCAATGGGCGGCCGGCACCTCAACGCGCCCATGGTCGGCATCGCCTCCACCTGACCCGCCTCCATCTGACGCCCGCGCATCTGCGACGCCGACGGTGAGCACCGCCGTGACGCTGCCTCTCAGAAACCAACTCCCCCGCTACCAGGACTGGGTGTGGTGGTGGTGGTGGTGGTGGGCGGTGGCGCCGGCGAGGTTGTCGGCGTCGTCATCGGCGGCGCCGTCGGCTGCGTGACCGGCGTCGGTGGTTGGGTCACCGGCGTGGGTGCCGCCGTCGGCACGGTCACACTCGAATGCGCACCTTGCGTGGTCTGCGTCGTCGGTGGCTGCGTCGTACTGGCTCCGGGCGAAGTCGTCGATGTCGCAGCGCCCGCGCCGGCGGCCGGCGTGACTGCGGCAGTCGGGATCCCGCTCTTCAGCACCGCAAACCACACCCCGCCCACGTCCTGCCCGTGCGCCTGCCCCTTCTTCTTGTCGGCGGCGAAGCGGTACAGCGGGCGCTTGTGGTAGGCCACTTGCCAGTGGCTGCCGACGTGCAGCAACGACAAGCCTTTGACGCCGCG
>Ga0302308_10000251_pt1 | contig 48188 bp, 43 predicted proteins | sample III_Palsa_E3_3_FD_200531 | JGI IMG/M metagenome (GOLD analysis project Ga0302308, IMG submission 200531) | Peat permafrost microbial communities from Stordalen Mire near Abisko, Sweden - III_Palsa_E3_3 | ecosystem: Environmental > Terrestrial > Soil > Palsa > Peat permafrost | place: Sweden...
ATAAGATAGTAATAGTAAAGAGTGTCGTAATGGCCTTGATAATTGAACTTATCGGCGGTGCGTGATTCCTGGTAAAGTCACTCCTATGACAGAAAAGCCGGGGAAATCTGTCGATTTCAGGATTTCGTGTCGTTTCTTTCAGCAATTGATGTCGCGGACGCCGTGGGGGTGGCTGCGTCTGAGGGCAGTCAGTGACTGAGATCGTAATGGCTTCGATAGAGCCCACGGAGCGGCCGCTGAGCGCGCCCGTGGAGGAGGCACTAGCTGCGCTGCAGAGGTGGGATGGCATGGCCCAACGGGCGTATTCGGAGAATACGCGCCGGGCGCAGAAAGCGGATGCGGCGGTCTTTCAGGCTTTCTGTGAGCGAATCGGCGAGGCGTTCTTTCCCGCATCGCCCGACACGATCCGTGCGTTCATTCAGGACTGTGTCCTTCAGGCCAAGAAGCCGGCGACGGTACGACGGTACGTGGCGACGATCGCCCGGATCCACATTGCTGTCGGTCTCACGGACCCGTGTGCCAGCGAGCCGGTCAAGATGGCAGTGCGGGAAATGGCGTTGAACACCACGGCGCGGCAGCGCCAGGCCTGGGCGCTGGGCTGGAAGGAGATCAAGGAGTTCATCGACAGCGCCGGGACGGGGTTACGGGCCGATCGCGAGCGGGCGCTGCTATGCGTCGCCTATGACACGATGGCTAGGCGCGCTGAGCTCGTCGCGCTGGATCTTGCCGACATTTCCTTTATGCCCAATGGAACCGGCACCGTCCTGATCCGCCGGTCAAAGACGGATCAGGAAGGACAGGGCGCGATGGGCTATCTATCGCGCGACAGTGGCCGGTGGCTGCGCATCTGGCTGGAAAACGCCAAGATCACGCAAGGGGCGATCTTTCGGCGCCTGGTAGGCCAGAAGCGTGTGGGGGAGCGCCTGCATCCGGACATCGTCTCAGATATTTATAAGCGGGTCGCTCGCTGGGTGGGACTGCCCGCTAAGCAGGTGGCGCAAGTCAGTGGGCACTCGATCCGGATTGGGGCCACCCAAGACCTGCTCGCGCTTAATATTGATCTGGCTTCGGTGATGCAAGCCGGTCGCTGGAAGTCCACCGCCATGCCCATGCGCTATGGCGAACAGGTGCTGGCCGCCCGCGGCGGCATGGCCCGAGCCGCGCAGGCGCAGGGACGGGATGAGACGGACCGCGAGGCGCTCTGAGGGCAAAAAGCATGCTCAGGCGACAGAGCGGTGAAGGTGCGGCTGTCATTGTTGCGTGTATATACAATTGTGTAGAATACCTCGATGACAAAGGCCCTCGGCGGCTTCGATTGGGACCGGGGCAATGCGCGCAAGTGCCAGAAGCACGGGGTGTCGATCGCGGAAATCGAGAGCCTGTTTGGCTCAGGGCTGCTCGTACTACCGGACTCGGCGCATTCCAAAGCGGAGCCGCGACAATGGGGCATCGGTAAAACCGAAGCGGGACGCTGGGTCTTTGTGGTGTTTACCACCCGGGTGCGCGCCGGGCGTCGAATGATCCGCGCGATCAGTGCGCGCTACATGCATGCCAAGGAGGTTGCGGCGTATGAAAAAGAAAATCCCGGCCTTTAGAACCGATGCGGCGGCAGAGCGCTTTGTGGAAAAGGCCGACCTGTCGAAGTATGACCTGTCCGGTCTTCGGCCGGCGCGGTTTGAGTTCGAGAAGAAGACGGCTCAGCTGAACATGCGGTTGCCGAAGCCTCTGCTGGAAGCAGTCAAACTGCGCGCTCAAAAAAGGGGCATACCTTATACGCGACTGGTTCGTGAGATCATCGAGCAGGAAATTGCAACTCCGCGGCGCTGAGGTGAGCTCGCCATGGAATCTGCGTTGACAGACCCGGAGTTGGAGCGCTTGGCAAGGCGCTTAGCGCAGAACCCAAACCCGAACGCCTTATCGCTCGAAGCGGTCGATGGTCTTTTCTGCGCGCTCATCGCAAGTCCGACTCTGGCGGGCCCATCGCATTACATGCCGGTGATTCTGGGAGGTGAAACCGAGAAGAGCGCGGTATTCGCCGACTCCGAGGACGCAACCGACACGATCTCCCTCCTCATGCGGTACTGGAACTCGATCGCGGAGGATTTCCGAAACGGCGATCACATACACATGCCCTACACCGAAGAGCCGGGCACGGACAATATCCCGGGACGGGACTGGGCCCGCGGTTTCATGCGCGGAACCCGTTTGGCACCACGGGGCTGGGATCGATTGTTTACGGATGAGAAGGAGGGTATGTCGATTGCCATTCCGCTGGTGGCGGGCGAGGTCGACCCGCAATGGCCGAAGGAGCCATTGACGGCCGAGAAAACCAATGAGCTCCTGCAATGGATGTTTGCCGGCGCGGCCCGTGCATACCGATACTTCGAGGCCGACCGACACCGCCTTGCGAACCAGGCCGGCGCTGCGATGTCCCCGGAGGAAGCCGGCTATGGCGAGCCGTTCGTGCGACCGCAGCGCAAGGTCGGCCGCAACGAACCCTGCCCCTGCGGCAGCGGGGCGAAGTTCAAGAAGTGCTGTGGCGCTCCCGGCACGGAGCCGCCGATCAATTAGGGTTTGCTGCGAGAGTGGGGAGGTCACATGGAACTGGATACCGACAGAATCGATCAAGCCGTGCTCGCGCTGCTTGCGCTCGGGAGGCACGATGGGTATCGAGCCTGGAAATCCTTCGACTGGCAGGTCATGGGGCGGTTGCATCAGAAGGGCTATATCAGCGACCCAGTCAGCAAGGCGAAATCCGTTCTGTTCACTGAGGAAGGGGCCCGCGAATCCGAGCGCCTATTTCAGGTGTTGTTTGCCCAAACAACGGAGGGTACTGATGAGGACTGAAATGAATCGCGGGCTAGCACGTGTCGGCAGACACTCATGAGCATGGATCGCACCGCCGGGTTCGAGCTTCTTAGGTCCGGCACCCTCGTTGAGTTTGAGATCAGCGGCACCCAGATCCATGAGAGCACGGATCCTGCCGAGTTTGGCTTGGATATAGAGCTGAATTTCCCGGCAGACCCTGACAGTGAAGAAAACGATCTGGGATGGGGCGCTTTCGGTTTTCTATTTGTCATCGGCTCTCTATCCTTCGCCGATGCCCGTCCCCGGGAGAGCTCCACGATCGAGTACGTCCAGAATGACGAATTCCAGGTGGGCGACCTTATGCAGTGCCTGCGCTGGGAGGACGGTAAGCTCAAGTTCAGTGCCGATTACATCCGTGGCCGGCGCATGAAGACAGACCTCGTGCTGCGCCCGGAGGGGACCGGCCGATTAACCACCGCGGGTCGAGGGAAGGCACCGTTGCTTTGGCTTGAACGCCTGAAGGGGAAAAAACTTCTGCAGATTGTCGACTCAACGAGTTAGTGACCCGCAGCCGGCTCAACTTGCGTGCGGCAGGGCTCCTACCAAGCGGGCTCTGCCTTATCAACGGCTGAATAGCCGTTTCACCAGCGACGGCACTATTGGGATAAATGCTTGCCCCGTGACCGGCGCCGGCAGCACGAACCCTCCCCGCGGCACGATTTTCTGAAGTTCAAGGGGAGAATGCGAGCCCGATGCCGGTCCAGAGTAAAGGACAGCACGCCATCAAAGTTGATGTGCTCGAATCCCATCGGCGTCAGGTGGCGGACGGTCTCACTGTCTATCTGTCGCTCACCAGTCATCCGCCAGCGGTCCAGCGTGCCCTGCATCTGATGGGTATTCCAGGCCATGACAAGGTTGGTCACGAGCGCCAATGCACCGGACTGGGCCCCGAGTTCCTCGGCGCGGCGGCCGCGTCGGGAGCGGTTGCCCGCGCGGCGAATCTGCCGCTGCAGGATATGGGTACGCTCGTTGTCGTTGAGCAAGCGCAGCGTGGCGCGGCGGAAATCCGGGATGCACAGGGTGTCACACTGGTGCAGAGTGCGCAGAAGCAACCCCAGTTGGTGGCCTGCCCGGTAGCCCTTCTGGCCGCGAGCTGCAGTGCCGTGGCGCTCGCAAGCCAGGACGGCCGAAAGCCGCCCGCCGACCACCGCGTCAGCCACGGCACTCAGATCCGGCCACCCCTCGATGATGGCCGGCAAGGAGATATCGGTCAGGCACGCGGGCTTCAGCACCTCAGGAATCTTCACCCGTGTGCCCCGCGCCAGATGCAACCGCCGATCCCGGAAACTCTTCAGGCGAGGACACAGATCCACTCCGACAAATTTGCCCAGAGCCATGCCGTAGGCCGAATAGCCGTGCGTGTCGGTCATGACCCGCCGGATGGGCATGACCGTCTGGCGCAGTGCGCCCTCGATGGCGGCCCCATCCTGCCGGCGGGTGAGGGGATCGGCTGATCGTACGCAATGCCATGGCGGGCCAGGGTATGGACGTAGGTCGCGGTGCTGAGATTGCGGCGCTTGGGGTCGGTTCGCGCCAGCCACAGATGGCGGGTTGCATCGAGGCTCATGGCGTCGGCCGCGCAATCCTGTGTGTTACCCCAATGGGTCGCCAACGGACGGGCCTGCATGAACTCCAGCGTCGCGGCATTGGCTCGCTGTAATGGGCCCGGCTCCTCCAACAGCTGCAAGGCGTCGGTCAATCCGCTCACCGAGAGCCCTGGCGCCATCAGGCTCAAGCGCTTAGCACCGATGTCCATGGCGTGGCCGAGCAAAGCGACATACAGGTACAGCAGCTCCTCCTCACTGGAGGGTTCCCGACCGATCAGCAGCCAGCTGAATCGCACCCTGGCATCGATTTCGACCAGGATCTCTGGCAGGTGAATCATCGGGAATGAGGCCATCACGGCATCGCGGACTTGCGTCAGTTCGGGCGGAGTGTCGTGAGCGGCGAGCCGGTGTTGGTGAATCTTCGTGCCTTCAATCTCGAGATCTTCGAACTCAATGGCCTCGGCCACGTGCTCCAGGGCCACCTCCAGCTGTGCGCACAGCTGGTCGAGGAACTGGTCGGGATCGCGCGTGCTGCCGGGCGCCCGAACCGTAGTGCCACGCTGATCGAAGAGAACCTCGGGAGACCGAAATGAGAAACTGTGCGAGGCGTACAGGCTCCCGCGGCGCAGTGCCTGACGGGCCTCCCAGAGCAGGTGAGCTTCTCCTGCGTGAAAAGCACGCGCGCCGTCGGTGTCTTGGCACAACTGGGTCCAGGCGCGTGATGAGGTCGGGCGCATCCGCTCCGATACGCAATCCAGGTCCTGGTTGTACGCGATGGTCCAGTTGAGCAGGATCCTTGACCATGTACTTGTTTTATCGCAGCGCAATTCCAGAGCAAGGAGCATTTGGACCAGAGGCCGAATTTGGGCGCTGTAGGAAACCAAGACCTCCCGTTGGCGGGCCGCCAGACACGGGGCCCGTAAAGTACCGCTGTCGAGTTGCCCAAGCAGACTCTCGACCGCCCCGACGCGCGCGTCGGCGGGCACATCGGTGCGCGCCATGATCGCGCGGATGCCGGTCACGAAGGCATCTGCGGCCGTGGATTCTCCGCGTCGTCGCCGCGCTTCCTCGCTCGCACGGCGCCATAACTGAGAAACCCGTCGATCGATCAGGCGGATCAGCAGGTCCGTGTGTTCGCACAGGGCATACTGTAGGAATGACACCAGTTCCAGGGTCCTGCGCGGTTCGCGCAATTGCACAGTCCGTGAGGGCCGGCGCCGGCGCATCCTTTGGGCATAGGCCTGAAGCTGAGAGGGTGTCAGGGAAGCAATGAGGTACTTTGACACCCCCAGGTCGCGCAACCGCTGGACCTTGTTGAATTGCCGCTCGATGGTGGCGGGTGAGAACTTACCCGGAGGCTCCTGGAGGTACTCCATCAGGGTGAGGGAACAGTCACCGACCGTATCACGCAATGCCTGAACCCATCGATCCCGGGTTTGGGCGGGAATCTCCCGTTCGATGGACTGCAGAGCTTCCAACTCGACCTTTGTCGTAGCATTCCGGATCAGATCTCCCAAGCGGCGCTGGCCGGGAATGATGATGCGGTGTTCATACAGGAGCCGGCGTGTCGCCGAGCGCAGATGATCGCCGAAAACCCCGGCCCTAACGATATCGGTCAGCGGACCCATCAGCGGGTTTTGGTCGCGGGGCTGGAGTCGGCGCATGTCCAGGTAGGCAATCGCCCAGGTCTGATGCTCGAATAACGTCGCCCGCCGCCGCCGATAGATGGCCCGGATTGTCGCGATGTCGGGCGCCGCAATGTCCAGCTGCGCGCCCAAATGCCGCAGAAGATCGACCGGAATCCGCTGCAGCGAGTCCAGTGGCCGGCCACACATCGTGAGGAATCCAAGCTGAAGGGCTGCTCCGAGGCGCAGGTCCTCCTTGTACCGAGAACGCACGGCGTGAATGTCCACCGGCTTAAGGGTAAAGAAGTGCGCGATCTCGAATTCGGACAGATCGACTGGCAATCGCCGCCAGCCCAAGAACGGGACATGCCAAGCCAACATGACTTGCTCCCATCGATAAGGGGAGCGTAATCATGCGGTAACGGCTGCAGCCTCCAATTTGCCGCGGTGCGGCAGCCAAAACGGGACTCTTGACATCAAATGTACGCGGAGGCCGGAGACGTGCCCCAAGTGCCGAGATGGAATGGTTCGGATGCGCAAGGGTAAGTTCGGGCCGTTCTTGGGCTGCTCGAACTTCCCCAGATGCAACTACACGAGGGCCCTCACCTGAATGGACTCTGTTGACCATGAGTCGCCATTCGGAAGTGAGCGGGGAGGTTGGCACGTCTCTTGCGTCGGAACTTCATGCAAGAATACCGCCCGCGCTTGGGCTCGTTTTGGTTCTCATTGATTTCATTCGGCGGGAGGGGGCGTACTAACGATAAGCCCACAAGATCGTGACCGCAGAGATTAGTAAGAGACAGAACTGTGGCGGCTCCGGGCCTGTGCTCCTGAGTGGCCTCAACTTCTAGTAATTGCAGCAATTCCGCTTCAGCCGCTCTCCGCCCGCGCCCTAAGCGCCTCATTCATGGCTACAAATCCAGGTTTGGTCCCACGATCAAGGCTTGCCTTCGAAAGGGCCACTAAGACACCGCTAAATGTCTCTCCTTGTGTCAATCGGACTCCTCCCGACGCACTCGCCGCAATCTTGAAGCAGTGTTCTCCGTCGAAAATCCCCGGGAATAACAAATGTCCGAGCCAGCGCAACTCGCTAGTCGGTTGCGCCAGCAAAATGGTGGGGCGAAATGTCATGGCTCGGCCGCCAACTGGTTGAATTGACACGGTCAGTCGATGACCGGCTTGAACATCCCCACTGATGGAGCGAATGAACGGATTCCAGCTGGGATAGGCGGCGAAGTCCGTCAGAATGGACCACACGCGTTCAGGAGTGGCATCAATATCAATCTCTGTCAGGATTTTGTGCATAAATGACCTTTGATTGACTTGGAAGTTGCCGGAGGCGCGCCAAAGCCACGGCTCTGGCGAAGATGACAGGCCGTAGAGGCAATGCAAGCACGTAGTGGATCCCGCTCGGCGCAAAGGTGTGGCACTCGACAGACGCCTTCTGAGGTTCTGTTCCGAGCCATTGGCACTTCCGCGCGTGTATCTGTACCCGCTTAGTATTGGTGTCCAAAGCGCACGTCCATGGCGGGATGTCGTTTCACCAATTGCTCGAGCATCTGCAGACTCTTCAGATTGGTCGGCTGGTCGGCCGTGTAGCTGCCCGGTTCCACGCCGTGTTCCCAGCCCCAGCGAGTGTGCGAGGTATCGCCAGTCAGCAGGACGGGGCCCTTGGGCGTGCGCAAGAGATACGCGGTGCTGCCCGGTGTGTGGCCCGGTGCACTGATCGCGAACGCTGAGCCGTCCCCGAAGATGTCTACGACTTCTCCGATGGCAAGACTTTGGCGGCCTTCGTTGAGCTGAAACGGCCATTCCTGCAGTTCCGCTTTGCCTTTAAGCAACTTGGTTGTAGTGCCGCGGACGAACGCATTCTCGAACGAGGTCTGACTCACTTCGGTGCGGCCGATGTACAGCGGGACGCTGCCCGGGATGTCCGGCATCCCGGAGGTATGATCGACATGCAGATGGGTGAAGAATACACCTTGGATTCCTCCCGGAATGCCGGCGAGGATCTGCGCCGTGCCTTCTCTGATCTGTATCTTGCCCAGCGGCATGACTTTGCGAACCAGCCACGACACGCCGTGGCCACCCGGATCGTCCATCAGCTGTTGCGCGACCCCCGTGTCGACGAGATAAGTTCCAAAGGTTGGGTGCCTGATGATGTGCGCAAAGATGTGTATCGGCTCCGGATGATCGCTCAGGTGCGCCGCTTGTGCTGCGGCGCTTTTCAGATCGATCAGGCCCGAGAGCGGGACCGTCCAGTCCGCACTGTTGATAGTCTCCACCTCGATCGGACCCGGCCTATCGACGACCTTTTCGAGATCGGCAAGGCTTGAGCGCGCGCCCAGGCGCGATGGGACCACCTTGTGATCGCTGAGGCTGCAGCCCTGGAACATGATCAGAGCGCCCAGGATCAAGAACCATCTTGTGCGTGCCATTTTATGGAACCTCTGTCTCGTGGCAGCCCCTAAGGGCGAACGGTAGGCATGGGCGTCAGACTCGATAGCGGCGAATCTGGCTAATTCCGGTCAAGTACTGGTAAGGACGATCTTGCCTTCGACAGTCCCGCTGGCCAGAAGCTCGAGCGCCTGTTTCGCCTCCAGGAGTGGAAAGGTCGCGGCTACCAGCGCATCGATCTTCTTCTCGGCCAGGAGCGCAAAGATTTTCGGTAAGTCCTCACGCAGGGGCATCGGGTTCTTTCGATAGAGCAACGTGATGCCGTAGAAGGCGCCTCGGCGTGCGCGTAAGCGCGAACCTATGAGCAGATTGAAGAACATGGCCGCAGTGGCAAGTTTGCCGGCGACCGCCATGAATCCGTAGCCCACAACCGTTCCGCCTCGGCGCGTAGCCGCAATGCATCGGCTGATGTTGGCACCGCCAATCGCATCAAATACGTAGTCAACGCCCTTCGGCTCAAGGGCGCGCACTTGGCGATCGATGGGCAAAGCGCGATAGTCGAGGGGCGTCGCGCCTAGCTTCTGAACAGTGCTATGTTTCGAAAGTGAAGCAGCCCCGTAGGTTCTTGCGCCCACAAGGCGCAACAGTTGCAGCAGCGCTGTGCCGACACCACCGGCCGCACCGGTCACGAGCGCTGTCCGGCCGGCTCGAACCTTGGCCACCCGATGGATCATTTGCCAGGCTGTGACGTAGTTGAGGATGACTGCCGCCGCCTCAACGTCCGATACCCCATCTGGAATCGGTACAAAGTGCTCGGCCTCTCGTATTAAGTACTCACTGAAACCGCCGTACACCGTAAGCGCCGCGACGCGCCGACCGATCTTGAACCCAACAACGCCGGCGCCCAGCGCATCGACGGTGCCAGCGATCTCATAGCCGGGAACGAACGGGATCTTGGGAGCGAACGAATAGTTACCTGCCAGTACGGTGAGATCTGTTGAACCCACGCCGGCCGCACGCACTCGCACGCGCACCTGTCCTGGGCCGGGCGGCTCGATAGGCAACTCGACGCACTCGAGAACCTCAGGACCACCGGCCTTCGGCAACATCAGGGCGTGATAAGTGCCGACGGGAGTCACCTTGGCAGTCTGCGCTTGCGGATTCTAACCCGCACGGAATTCGTTGCTCTTGCGTACGGTATCGTACCAAGCGTGATTTTGAGACAGGCCTGGCGATAGTCGTGCGCGCGGCGCCAACCGCATCGGCGGCCCTTTTTTGTCGCGCGAAGTAGCGTGCACGCCATGTGCGCTAACCGACGGGGGATCCCTTCGCGAGACAGGGCACTTCCGCCAGTCCGGCATTCGGAGTCATTGTATTTCCTGAAGAGTTGGTCGGGTAGGGTCAATGACTTACCCACCAGTGTTTGAGTCCGACGGGTTGTTGGTCAATGAGGTTCGCGCCGTCTGCGCGTGCCGGAGCCATGTGATGGCCAACCCACCTCGGGTAAGGCGGCGTGAGGAGCCCTAAACTATCTATAGGAATGGGTCTTAGGAGCAGCCGAGGATCCTTGCACTTGCGTGCCATTGAGCCCAGCATCATTTGCCAACGAGAAACCCGGCCGGTTTCTCCTGGCCTCGTCCCAGCATTACATTAATTACAAGCCCGAGCGTAGATGCCCACCTTATCGGATAGCGCACTACCGCCAACGAGCCGCGCCGCTCGCCTGCTACGCAACCCGCTCGTACGGATTGTGCTGGCCCTGCTCTCGATCGCCATCCCGTTTGCAATTGTCGCAACCCCCTTCAACCTGTTCGTGACGGATCGAGCGCTGAGAGCTGTAGGTGCATTGCTGCTCACGGGGGTCGTCCTTGTCGCTTATCGCGGCTACGTTCGATATGTGGAAAAGCGTGCGGTCTCCGAGTTGTCTGGTAAACAGGCGATTCCAGAAGTCCTCAGTGGCCTTGCGTTGGGTGCATTCCTGTTCTCCGCAACGATCGGAATACTAGCGGCCCTTGGCGTCTATCAAGTCACGGGGATCAACGGGTGGAAACCAATGCTCGAAGGGGTGGCGGGATTCATCCTCTTTGGAGTGCTCGAGGAGGTCATCATGCGGGGCATCGTGTTTCGCATCATCGAGCAGGCGCTGGGCAGTTGGATCGCACTTGGGAGCTCCGCTGTTATCTTCGGGGCGTTGCATCTTCTCAACCCGGGCGCGACCCTAGCGAATGCTGCGGCGATCACTGTCGAAGGCGGTGTATTGCTGGCCGCGGCCTATATGCTTACGCGGCGGCTTTGGCTCTGCATCGGCCTGCACATCGCCTGGAACTTCACCCAGGGCGGGATTTTTTCGGTCACTGTCTCTGGCGGCTCGAGCGAGGGTCTTCTGCAGGCAAGAATGATTGGACCCGATTGGCTCACCGGCGGTCGCTTTGGTGCTGAAGCCTCGCTAGTCGCCTGGGTGATTTGTGCTGCTGCAGGAATCACGTTGCTCGTGCTGGCCGTCAGGAAGGGCCGCGTGGTCCGACCCTTTTGGTCTGAGCGAGCTTTGCGTGCGAAGCAAGCGGGGGCCTAAGAACCACTGGGTGCCATAGGCTGGATTGCGGCTTCCGGGTTCGGTGTGTGGAGTAGGGGGAAGCAGTCGCGACCTCGTTGATCACTGATCTTGGGGAGCACGCGATGGGTGAGGACAAACCGAAGCTCGAGGAGTCGGCTGCCACCTCGCGTGCTGGCCGCCGCGGCCCTGTGGATCGTCGCTTACTTAGCTGTACTCTGGCTGGCCGACGGACGAATACCGTTTGATCGCCCAGCCGTTGCCCAGTTCTCCATTTTCATGCAGTTGGCGGCGCCCAGCATTACGTTGATTGAGATCTTCGTGTTGATGGCCTTGACCTTCCTGGTCACGCGCCAACGAGCTATCCCTGACATGAGCGCTCGCGCGCCCGACCGGCCCCTTGCGATACGCGAGACCACGGGAGTTCTTGTTTATGCGGCTCTCGCCCAGGTCGGCGGTTGAATTCTCGTTCCGGCGCCGGGCTTTCGTCCCTTCAGTTTTCACATTGTGGGCACGGCATTTGGTTGTGCCATCCCACCATCACCGGCCGAATTGTGGACCTGGGCGCTCTACAACTTCCTGTTCTTCGCGGTTGTCGTTTTCCTTTCAAAACGAGACTTTTCACCTTTCATGATGAGACTTTTCGCTTAGCAGTCTCATTTTTCGGTCATAGCATCGGATCGATAGGAGTCCAGTGCTGCCGCACGTAGTCAGCGGGCCAACGGGTCATGCGGTCTCGGAGCCAATGCAGACCGCCTGGAGAGCGAAATCGGAGCAGATGCCATTGCCGCGCGGGAGGGCCGACCCGCTCTGGATTGCAGCAGCGATGGGACTCAGCCAGCAGTACGTGTGCCCACCAGAGCGCTGGGCAACGCAGTGCCGGGTCATTGACGCATGACAGAGTGCGAACCGGTCTGGTTCCGTCGAACGGAGGCTGCAGTCGGTGTGCTTTTCCAAAATAGGGACTCCCAGTTCCACGGATGCCAAACGGCAACTCTTCCGCGGCGGGCCGAGCTCTGAACGCTTCGAAGTTCGTCAGCGCCCAGCTCGTGACGTCCAGTACGATCCGCAGAAATTCGTCGGCTTGGAGGGAGCCCCACGTAAAGTCACTTGGTGCCTGCCCAGCGATGGCACGCCGAATCACGGATTCCATTTCTTCGATGGCCGCGGTCAAGTGAAAGAAGTCGCGGTTGGAGCCCAGAGCATGGTTGATGCTGTCTTCGATGAAGCCGCTATGCGCATAGAGATCGTCAATTTCTTCGATCACAGATGGGTCGGACGCCGCGCCCTTGATCACGGTCATTCGGCAGGGAAGGAGGCGAACCTCGTGGATCGAGCAGAGAATGCGCCAAGATTGCCGCCATTCGGCTCGCAGGTAAGGGTCTCGGCCGAGACACAGATCCTCGTCCAAGCACAGCCCGCACACGGTGCACACATCGGTATGGGTCAGGGTCCATTCCACGGGATCCGGGCGCATTTCCACCAGGCGTGCGGGTGGCAACTGGGTGGCTTGCGCAAGCCGACCCACGTTGGAGTCTTCGAGAGCGGCTTCGACCGGTTGTGCAAGGTGACGACGCGAACCGGGCTCGAAGGGTACCAGGCCCAGTATCCCGACGAGGCGTTCCGGGTTCAATGCATAGACCCGTCCGACCCGTGCCAGCCAGGAGCGGGCGGCCTCTTGCTCGTACGGTCGCGGGCAGATCGGTAATACGTGCACCGCAAAGGCCGGATGTTCAGGCGGCCATCGTCGTGCGGCGACTGATCTCATCAATCCGCTCGATGGTGACGAGCTCGCTGCCGTCCTGAATCGCTTCCGCTGCTGCTCGCGACATCAACCGGGTGGCGCGACCGGTGATGCCTTCACTGCGGTCGAGCAGCAGTCGAACCATCTCCCGCTGCCCAAACGCCGAGGCTTTGCGCAGTAGCTTGTCGCATCATGAAGGGCGAAAAGTCTCGTCTTGAAAGGAAAACGACAGCTGTTGCGGGAAGGGACCGGCAGATGCCGTCGGCGACACTGGCGGATGACCTCCCGGTAGGTCTCTTCCATCGGCGTGCGCGGGCGCACCAGATAGCGCTGCTCGATGGCCTCATCGATCATCCGCTCGCGCTCGGCACCCAACCGACGCCGCGCTTTGCGAGGTCCGGGTCGATTAGGGATGAGACTGGTGGTCTGTGCGGAGCTTTTGTTAGCGGACGATCAGGCGTTGCACGGTTCGCACCGACAGTTGCAGCGCCTGCGCGGCCGCACGAGTGCGGGCCGTGGCAGGTCCATCGCCGGCCATCAGCTCTCGCAGCACCGCCTCACGGTGCTGCGCCAGTGCCCAACTGGGCTTGTCCGCGGTGCGTTGCCGTTCCAGACGCTCGTCCAGTTCCGGTGCCGGGAGCAATGGCATTGCACACAAGTCGCCAACCGGCACTTCGCGAAGCTGTCTTGAACGGGTTTCCAGGATGCGTGCCTGCGTGCCACGCAGGGAATCGAACTTGTAAGGCCGACCGCCCCACAGGACCCAATTGCCGGGTCGCAGGTCAAAACGCAGCGCCGACTCCAGTTCCTCTTTGTCCACAACCGCTCCGGCGGATGGCGACATCGATTCAGATGGCACGGACTCAGTCTTTACCTGGGCTACTTTGCCCGAAATAACGCGCGCATAATCAAGTCTTTATAAATCCACAGCAGGGACATAGTTGATGGACGGCGGAGCTGAAATATCGCGACACGAATTCCGGAAGTCGACAAAATCTGTATTAGGAGCGTTCCAGGGTCTGCGGCCCGCAGGCCAGCGGCTGCCGGGGCTTACTTCAGTGTGATTCGGATGCACGGCGTTCACGCGTACAGAAGGGCTCAACCTGCGCGGCGTGTTCAGCTTTCCCATCGAGGCCGACTGTCGGCAACTACCGGGACTCTTGGCAGCAAAATCTAGGGAACCCCTGGTCGATACGCCTCAGTCAGCGCGTTGGCCGCCATGCGGTCACCTTCTGAAACTGCTCTCCGAGTTTCTCTATACCCAAACGCATGGTGTCGCCCGGTTTGAGGTATATCGGGGCCGGCTTCTGCCCAAGCCCTACTCCGGGCGGAGTTCCGGTCGTGATGATATCGCCGGGTTCGAGGGTCACGAAGCGACTCACGTAACTCACCACGGTCGCTACCCCGAAGACCATGGTCTGGGTATTCCCTGTCTGCATCCGCTTGCCGGTCACATCGAGCCACATACCAAGGCTTTGCACATCTTCGACTTCATCGCGCGTGACCAGCCAGGGACCGACCGGTCCGAAGGTCTCGCAACCCTTGCCCTTGTCCCACGTACCACCACGTTCCAGCTGGAATTCGCGTTCCGAGACGTCATTGACCACAACGTAGCCGGCGACATATTCGAGCGCGTTCTGCTGTTCGACGTATCTAGCGGTCGTTCCAATGACGACGCCTAGCTCGACTTCCCAGTCCGTCTTGCTCGAGTCCTTGGGAAGCATGACGTCATCGTTGGGCCCTTGCAGGCAGCTGATCGCCTTGGTGAAAATAGTAGGCTCGGTCGGTACCGGCATGTTGGACTCTGCCGCATGGTCAGAATAGTTCAGGCCGATGGCAATGAACTGGCGACTACCGGCGATGGGCACGCCCAATCGCGGGCTGCCCGGCACCAGCGGCAGGGAGTTCCAGTCGATTGTTGACAATGATGCCAGTCCTGTCGGAGAAATCTGTTCGGGGCCGATATCGGGAACGTAGCCGTGCAGCGAGCGAACTGCTCCGTGGGCATCGAGAACCCCCGGCCGTTCGCGACCCACTGGGCCATAGCGCAATAGTTTCATAGTCGTTCGACACCCTAAACTTGCCAGGAAACAGACGGACTGCGATTGAAGAGGCGCCCGCTGCGACGCCTCACCACCATCCGGTACATTGGGCACGGGCAACCGCGCACCGGTCGATAGCATGGATGTCATTCGCTCTACGGGGCATTGTCCCGGTTGCGGCAGTAGGCATCTGTCGCAGAAACACTTACAGCGCGAGCCATCGCGTCCCATATACTAGATGGGAGCCCATATAATGGCAAGAACACGGTCCGTGCAACACAGAGCCGCCATCGTACCGGAGGAGGAGGGCGCCGAGCCAACGCGTCTGGGCAGTCAGACTCTTTTCCGTGGTCTCGATGTGGTCGAGGTCGCACTGTCGGGCATCCTGCGCGCACGGATGTCCAAATCCGAATACCAATTCGCTGCGTCGCGGCGGCGGTCAGGAACGTCGCTGGGCGGATCGTGGCCGACGTCAGCGTCTGGAGCGCTGCGCAATACATGAATGATCAGCGCAGCAGATGCTGGCGAAGAATGTAGTGGCGACGGCCCGGCAGCCAACCCACGCAACACATCACCGCGTCGCCGAGGACCCGGCGACCAAAGGTCATGCCGGCAAAACGGCGCGCGCGGTCCTGAGATTCGACGCGGCCGCGGTAGGATCTGCCGTAGTGGGAAGAGTCGAGGATGTGCATCAGCCGTGCGCAGGAGCGCGCATAGGTCGGGAGCGAGAGACATCGTCCTCGTCACTGCCGCGACCGGAGGAATGTCCCAGCAGATGCGTGCGCACTTGCGGCAAGTCAGCCACCACCCGTCGCATCGTCGATCTATGCTGCTGCTCCTTGAAGGCGCCTTGCTTCGCTCGGCACCGTCCAGCCACTGGCGCTGTGCTACTGGAATTCTTAAACCGTGCTCCCATAATATAAGCATGTATTATATGATATGGGACTGTAGTACAACTGACTCATACGTGAGAGCCCACCATGACGCCTCTGAAATTAAGCGCAGCTGTCGTCGCGATCATCATGGGGCTCGGCTTTGGGGTCGCTTTGTCGATGGAGCCGCCGCCGGATCCTGCCTGGGGCCGCCTCTTTCATTCGCATGCCGACATTGCTCGAGTGCTGGACGCCGCGATTGCCCAACGTACGGATCCGGCGGTGGCCACCATCGGCAACACCAACGAGTATTTGATCCACGAGGTCCGTCGGGAAAAAGACGGTGCCCCAGCGATCCATCCGGGCTGGACCGAACTACATTTTATACTCGATGGCAGTGCCACCCTTGTCATCGGCGGCAAAATCAATCCTCGGATCCCAACCGGTCCCGGCAGCGTCGAGGGGGGTATGAGTCAGCAAGTAAAGAAAGGCGATGCGATCGTCGTACCGCCCAATACCGTTCACGCCTATTACCACATCAATGGCGCAGTTACATATTTGGAAGTGCGCATGATCTCGCCTTCCGCGACGGTCAATTAACGACGTACGATCTGTCGACCTGGCTGCTATCGAGCAGCGCGCGCCCGGCTCGCCAACCCACCCACCCCATCCGTCAGTGAATTATGTCCTTTTTGCTGGTCGTTTTCCCACAGGCTGGCGGGCCGTCTACGTATCGACGCTGGAGACAATTCATGGTAGGGTTAACCCCAAAAGATTTACTTGGCGGAATGCGACTTCACAATGTGGCGCAGTCCAACGACCCGGAGAATTGTCATTCAATGAACGCTAAGCGCACAGGTAGGGCCCGTTCCCGAGCGTCCCGGGAGGATCCGCCGGCCAAACGCCCGACTGACGTCGGCGTTGCGGGCGAAGGCGATAAGATCAGCGCTAGCTCTGTCGCCATCCTGCCGCCCAAGCAGCGCCAGCGTCTGGCCGGGACCCAGACATTGGTTCGAGGCTTGGACGTCATCGACGCCATTGCCAATGGCGCGGCCGCACTGCCTGAACTGGCGGCGATGATTGGCCTCACGCGAAGCACGACGCACCGTCTGGCCGCGACGCTGGTTGAGCGTCGGTACTTGGACTTCTCGCGGCGTGATGGATATGCCCTGGGTCCCAAGCTACTCGAACTGGGGTACGTGACTGGCCGGCGGAATGACTTGCCGCGCGCGGCACGCGAACAACTAGAGCAGTTGGCCGCAATCACCGGCGACACGGTGCACCTTGGCATTCTCGAAGGAACGCGCGCGCTGTATCTGGACAAGATCGCGGGCAGCCGACGCGTGGAGATCAGTTCACGAATCGGCGAACGCCAGCCACTGCGTTCCACCGGGCTGGGTAAGGCATTGATTCTGGACGCGGACGAGAAAAAATGGTGCGAGTATTACGACAACGAAGCGCGCTCGGGTAGTCGCTATGACGTGCCGCTGGAGCAGTGGCTGCTGCGCATGCGCAGCTATGCCCAGCATGGCTACGCATTCGACCTAGAGGAGAATGAGGATCGCATTCGCTGTGTGGCCGCACCTATCCGGGGAGTGGATGGTTCCATCGTGGCGGCCATCAGCGTTTCCAGTGCTGCTCAGTATATGGATGACGTGCGCATGCGCGGGCTAATCTTCGATGTGAAGAAGGCTGCCGACGCCATCGGTACCGCACTCGGATTCAATCCGGCCACGGTGCGACGCGTTCGTTCGCAAAAGACCTCTTAGCCTTGGCTCGGAACGCGAACCTCGGTAGCTTGGATCGGCGAGCTTTTCTGGGCGGTGCGGCTGCGGCACTGACCGCCGCAGCAAGCGGAGCTGAATTAGCGCACGCGAGCAGCGTCGACAATATTCCGATCATCGACGCCCACATCCACCTGTTTGACGGCACCGCAATTCTTGGTGCGGGCTACATGGGTTCACAGGCCTATCGAGAAGTCTCCAAGACATCGCTGCCGTCAATGTATGCTCGCCTGGCAAAACCAACGGGCATCGTCGGCGCCATCGTGGTGGAGTCCAGCCCATACATCGACGACAACCTGTTTTATCTGCAGGCCTGTCAGGCCAATGCAATCATGGTGGGTGTCTGCGGTACCCTCAATCCCGCAGCGCCTGATTTCGGGCGTTACGTGGCGCACTTTCATAAATCCCCTTTGTTCCGGGCCATCCGATCCAGTCGCTTCTATTCTGAAGATGGAGGCAAGGTGACGCTCGATCGGGCGCAGGTGGAGAATCTGAAGCTACTCGCCCAAGCCGACCTTGCTTTGGACACCGCCAACCCTACCCTGGGACTGATGACGGCAAATGTGATGCTGGCGGATGCCATACCCGACCTGCGCATTATCATGGACCATTTGCCCTCCTTCGATCCCACGCCCGACAATCAACAGGCGTACGAGGCCGTCATCACACAGATGGCTGCGCACCCGAACATCTTCGTCAAGTTGACCGAGGTGTACCACCCGCGCCTGTCGGACAAGGTCATCGTGAAGGAATATTTGCCGTTACGCGAGCGCCTGGACTATCTCTATGGCACATTTGGTGAGGACCGCGTCATGTTCGGCTCCGACTATCCTAACAGCTATGGTGTTGCCACCATTCCAGAGGAAGTCGGGCTAATGAAGCGCTTCTTCTCAAACAAGTCCCGCAGCGCATCCGAGAAGTATTTCTGGAAGAATTCGGCGCTTGCATACAAGTGGATCAAGCGCACGGATGCTCAGCCTGGCCCAGCCTGAGCATCGCTAGAGCGGCGGGAAGACCCCCCAGCTTCATCGGGGAGGCAATAAAAACTTGAGGAATCCGGGGGGCCATCCGTGAAACTCCGCAACGTGAGCCCCCACGCACACGAAGAGGAGTTTCACGATTGGAAGGCCGGCGGATCTTTTCCCGACACTGGGCCGAGACGAGGCGGCAATCCGAGCCTACATCTGCAACCAGGAACTGGAGAATAAGCGCCTGGCCTCCGGGGGAAACTGGATCAGATGAGCCTGTTGAAGTGTCGGGCCACCAAGTGGTGGCCCGACAGGGTCAGGGCTGCGTTAGCGACCGCGTTTAGCCGCTTTGAACTGCTGAAGATTTCGAACGCCCCCGGTTATACCCCGGGGGATTGTTTCAATTGCGGAATCTGGCGACTGCACTCCACGACTCCCGGATCATCTTTCGATGATCGTACTCGCCGTTCTACCAGCGCTTTTCAAAGCTCACCCGGAATGTCCTTCCTAACGGGCTCGCTGAAGCCGAATTGAATCCAGAGGACGGCGAAGTTCCCGTGATGAAGACCAGCGGTGGCGGCGTGTCGAGAATGTTGTACACGTTCAGCTGAAGCTTCAGCCCCTTGAGAAGACCGTTCTCCTGAGGGAATTCATAGTTCAACGTATAGTCAACTGTTACGAATTGCTGGACCCATTGAATCGCGGGGTGCGTGACTCCATTTGGATTTGCGGCGTAATTATAAGTGGAATACAGATAGTTGTAATGGCCGGTGTAATTCAACGCAACTTGCTGATGGACAGGGCCATTTTGTAGAGCCACCGCATAGCGGAAATGCCAGGGAATAATGTCCTGTGCGCCCGCGTCATTCTGGAAGTATTGCGATCCGCTCTTGAGGTTGTCGACGAAGACTGCACCCGGCGCAGTCTGCGATTCGAACTTGTACAGGTATTCTCCGCTCAGATCCGTCGTCAAATTGCCAAAGGGGAGATCCCGCGCGTAGGCGAAGTCGAAATCCCAACCATCGATGTCGGTCGTGCCAATGTTCTGCCGCTGGGCGCTACTCACCAGATATACCGGCAAGCCTAGCGCCTCTACTTGCGCTAAGGAAAAGGGTGCGTAGAAGCGCAGGCCAGACAAGACTGAGTTGAGCTGCGCCGCGGTGAGCGGTGCCGTGGGTACGCCCGTCAGAGTTGGATTGGCGGCGCAGCTATTGGCGCCATTGAAAGTATACAGCTCGATATAGGATGCATTGCAGAAGTTCGTGCTGGCGGCTGTACCCGGAGTAGTCGGAATCTCGACTTCGTTGAAATACCGGATCAGGAAGTTGGTAACATTGGCTTTGAAGCCTGGCAGGAAACTCGGCGTAAAGTCTACCCCGAACGTTCCCGTCTTGGCCGTCTCCGGCTTCAGGCCCGGCTTGCCGCCGGGCATACCGATGGTATAGATGGTCGGGAAATCGGCAGCAGGGCCCGCATTACCGGCAGCAATCAAGGATGCGATGTTACCCGGGTAGCTTGCCGGATTGGCTCCATATTGTACTTGCGTGACGCCCACGCGAGTATCGATGGCGTAGACGTCGGCCAGCTGCGGTGCATGGAACGAGGTGCCGTAGGTCGTACGGAAAGTCACATCTTTGACTGGCGACCAGGTTATGCCGTACTTGGGGTTAGTGGTGCCACCGAAGTCACTGTAGTGGTCGTAGCGTCCGGCCACGGAAAAGTTCAACTTCTGGATACCCGGGATAGCGTTGCCGGCGCCCACGATTGGCAGCGACAACTCACCGTCGAAGGCGTGGACCTGACGGCTGTGGCTCTCGTAGTTGCCTGGCGTAAACGCGGGCACATCACTCACCGGAGCGACGGTGCCAGGCACGCCGATCGGATCCTCCCCGATGTACTGCTCGTCGCGAGCAGCTGCCCCAACCGCGAGCTTCACATCTCCGCCCGGCAGCGTGACCACGGTGCCGTCCGCCTTGATGTTGAAGTCATAGATGCGCTGAATGGCCTTAAAAAGCAGCGGCCAATTCATGATCCCGCTGGCGACGTTAGGATTCGTCATCGGACCGAACGGATCCAACGCCGTGCTGGTTGTGGTACCGATCTCGGCGTCGTAAAGCGCGGCTGGGTTGACTGACGAACTGTCAGGGTTCAGTGCCGTGCTGCCGCTGAGGCCGAAGTTGAAATCGGTGGCGATCTCCCAGGTCCTCGTCAGGTCATAGGAGGCGCCGAGATCTAACATGGCGGACTGCGCGCGAAAGACATTGACGATATTGCCTTCGGAACCGAAGACGTTGGAGTTCGCGTAAACCGTCTCAGGAGCGCCCTGCAGGCTCGTTCCGATCAGACTCGCGGGCTGGATGTAGTACGGATTACCGGCTTTGATGGCGTTTGCACCGAACACCGCATTGTCTGCCGCAAGGTTCGGACCTGGAATGACCAGGCCTTGGGGAATGCCAGTAAACCCAGCATTATTAATCTGCAGGGTTTGCGCGCTGTAGAGTCCCTTCGATAGCTCGTCGGTATACTTTGCATCCACGGAAAGGTGTAGCTTGTCGCCGATGTCCTGCCGGATGTTGCCAACGAGCGCAAAGCGGCGTTCGGGATAGATCAGTTGAATGCCGGCTCTTGGGTCGCACGTGGCAGCCTGGGTGACGTTCAGTCCCTGCTCTGGGGCTCCGGTGACTGCGTTAAAGTAGCTCGAACCAACCCTGAGATTGAGGGCGGGCCCGCAGGTGGTGTTGTACGAGTCCACACCGCCGTACGGCCGTAGGTCCTCGGTATAGAACGAACGCTCATTGTTGTACAGGGCCGAGTTGTTCTCGTAGTGGAAGTCCAGTAAAGCCGAGCCGCCGTCCCAAGTCTTGCCGACAATCTGGCCAAAACTTCCGGCGTTGTAGCCGTCAGCGCGCGTATAGCTGCCCACCGACTCGAAGCCGTCGAAATTCTTCTTCAGGATAATGTTGATGACACCGGCGACCGCGTCCGATCCGTAGGTGGCCGACCCGCCGTCCTGCACAATCTCAATGTGGTCAATCGCTTCAGGGGGAATCGAGGAAGGATCCGCGGTCGACAGAAGCGGTGAATCACCGACCAGGCGATGGCCATCGATCATGACGAGCACTGCGGTACCCGGGAGGCCGCGCATTCCGGGTATGGTTTGGCCGCCGCTACGAAATTCCTGGTTGCCGCCGATTGGCGTCGTATTGAAGCTTGTCATCGAAGGCACCGTCGCCAACAAGTCCGCGGTGTTGGTCGTGCCCGTAGCCGCGATGTCAGCAGAAGATATCACCTGCACTGGCGAGCCGGTGGGCGCCAGGCCGCGGATCAAGGTGCCAGTAACAACGACCTCCTGCAACTGATCGGCTGGGTCAGCGGTGGAACTGCTATTCGCGTTCTGCGCGAACGCAGTCGCAGTCATGGTCGTTAATAGGGAGGCCAAAGCGATTTTGACTGCCAGTCGATTTTCAATTGGGATAACGGGAACGCTGCAATCGCCCGCCGCCCCAAAAACACGACCTTCGCAGTTCCATCTGAAACGCGCGCCCATAATCTACTTCCCCCTATTGATTATTGATTGCCGCTCTGCGTGAAGCGAAGTCTCACATATTCGGATTAATTACCGGTTCCGGACGAACAAACCTGCCGACGCCCCTACATGTATTTCGGCTCCATCCGCGCCTAGTGGCTCAAATTCGCTGACCAGCAGGCCGACGGGATACATAGTGGGACTCTATACCGCCTGATGGAACTCATGCAACTAACAACAACCAATTTATTGCGTTTTCTCCGGTAATTGCTGCGGCGCACGCTAACCACCGTCGTTTTCTCTCAACCCGGCACTACCATATATTGCAATGATCACGCATATATTATTAACTCGGCGGAGGAGCGGTCGGCGGGTGAATGGTTGCAAAGTCAAGACGCGGCGCTCCCAGAGAGCTGTGCGAGCCCAACCGATGAGTCCGCGACTCCTGAAGATCCACTATGCAATCTATATCGAATCCGCTTGCACCAGCCCCCGGTAGTGATGAGCCCCATGGCGGAATGTGCTGCTTTTCGCGGACCGCAGGCGTTTCTGCACTGGCCGCTGCGACTCTGAACGAAACAGTCGAAGCACCATCCGAGTGGATCAATGCCGAGGGTGCGATGGTCGAGACGCCCTTCGCGCCGGATAGCAAGCTCGCCAGCAGTCGGTCAACCCTGGCGGATGCTGAGCGGATCGAATGCGCGGAAGCAATGCTGGCAGCCGGCAAAGGCGGGAAATCCGCGATTGGGGCTCAGAACACCGCCCGGGACATAGCCACGGCGATCCGCCACGCCGGGCATGGCGTCCCCATCCCGCCCAGTGAGGGTTGGAATGTCAATGCTTAGCACAGTGGGGATTACTTGCGGGGGAGCGAGCTATGCGCCCATGAGCGATGAGCAGATGGCTGCAATCGTCGCCGCGGTACATGAATACCCAAAGCCGAATTGGCGCGCGTGAATTCCTTGCGCAAATTCACGTCTCTCTGTTTGCTGTCGGTGGTTGGCTTCGCCGTTTGCCCGGCGTGGACGCTTGATCGGCCTGATGTGACTTTCAAGGTATTCCAGTTTCCTCCGGACAAAATTCCTCGCATTGATGGCAGTGACGACGACTGGGCGATGGTCCCGGAGAGCTACACCATCGGCATGGATCAGCTCGAGGACACGGAGGCGCCCGCCGGACACCCGACCGCGCGCGACCCGATGGATATGGACGTCAAAGTTAAGGTTGGTTGGGTGAAGGGGCTGAATCGTCTTTATTTTCTATACGAGGCGTACGATAACTATTGGGATTTCTCCCGCCTCGATCTGCACAATGACATTTTCGAAGTCGTGATTGATGGCGACTTATCAGGCGGTCCGCTGATAGATATTTACCACCGGGATGTCTGGACGCCAGAGGCAGTGGGCGCTCTGGCCAACATTGATCCGCGGGTCTCCCGATCGGATGCCTATTTCTCCTTTCAAGGGGTGCATGCACAGAACTATCATATATTTACGCCGCCCGGGGACAAGGATTGGGCGATGGCCTGGGGCTGCGCGCAGTACACCAAGGACCTGCCTTACGCCAATCATGCTTATCGATACAACTTCAAGCCCGGTGAGGCGGGAAAATTGATATTGGAGTTCTGGATCACGCCGTTCGATTATGCCGGCTGCGAGGGTCCGCAGCGGGCGGTAGAATCGGTACTGACCGAAAACAAGTTGATCGGATTGTCATGGGCCGTGATTGACTACGACGACGTAAATTCTAATAAGCGCCATTTCTGGAACCTATCGCATCAGCAGCAGTTTTTCGGCAACGCATCAGAGCTGGTAGGCTTCCGTCTCATGCCACTTGAGCCGCAGTTTCGCAAAGCCATTGATGCGCACTGGTCCTGGCAGGTAATCGACATGGAATCTCGCACGGTGGCGTTCAAGGATCAGTCCGCCGGACAGGTCAGTGCATGGAAATGGGACTTTGGCGACGGCACCGGATCGAACGATCAGAATCCCACTCATCGATACCCGCCATCGGAGCGCCCGGGCAACTACACCGTGATGCTAACGGTTACCGGCCCGGCGGGAGAGTCCCGCCTGTCGAAGGTGTGGAGCGTACATGTTCGTTGAAGTTCTCGATTGCTTGAATCTGACCACTTCGCAGACTGGGGAGTGTTTTTCGATTATTGAGGCATGTCGCCTGGTTCGCAGCGTTCAAACGGCATGCCCGAAGTTGGCAAGGTACCTGGGACGCAAACACGATTCCAACGTGCGCCGCGCTCAGCAGTTTTCCTCATGATCCTAGAACCGGCACGAGCCATGGGGACGCCCAACGCACCCTCCCGCTCTTTTCGATGGCTGAGCGCGTTGACCGCTAAGCCCCTCCCGCGTAATATCAAATCGTGGGAGACGAGTTCAATATGACGAACGGGCCGCGGGGGCGTCGTACACAACAAGGGTGTTTGGCATCAATGTTATTACTTAGCGGTACTGCGGGTGGCCGTGCTAGCCGACCCAGCAGCGCGTCAAGTCGATGAATCCGTTCGCAGGGCGCTTTGCGGGCCAGACGGTGGTCATCACTGGCGGTGCATCCGGCATCGGGTTTGCGGTGGCGCAGCGGATGACTGCCGAGGGCGCGAAGGTCAGCGTATGGGATATCTCGGAGGCAGCCCTCGATGCTGCCGGCGATTTGTTCGCGCAGAAAGTGGTCGTGGATCAGTCGGATGAGCATGCGGTCCAGCGCGCGACCGATTCGACGCTGCAAACCTTCGGCAGCATTGAAGTACTCGTTGTGAGCGCGGGCATCACGGGACCAAATGCCACGCTGGTGAACTATTCGAGCAGTGACTGGCGGCGGGTGATGGAAGTCAATATCAACGGCACATTCTACGTCAATCGCGCCATCGCGCCGCACATGGTGGCCAGGAAGTATGGCCGTATAGTGAATGTCGCCTCTGTCGCGGGCAAGGATGGAAATCCGAACGCCTCGGCGTATTCCACGTCGAAGGCTGCGGTCATTGGTCTGACCAAGTCTCTGGCAAAGGAGTTGGCGCAGACCGGCGTAACGGTCAATGCCATTACTCCAGCCGCTGTTCAAACCGCGATATTCGATCAAATGACCAAAGAGCACATAGAGTTCATGCTGTCAAAAATCCCAATGGGACGCTTCGGGACCGTCGAAGAGAATGCCGCGCTGATCAGCTTCCTGTCTAGCCGCGAGTGCTCATTCAGCACTGGCGCTATTTTTGACATCTCCGGCGGTCGGTCCACGTATTAGACGGGGTATTGGGAAGCAGCTGATCGCGCCGGTAAGCTCGCAAATTAACTCAAGCGGTGAGGGGGGTAGCGACCTATGACGACCAGAGATGTTTCGCGCCGACGGTTTATTCGCGAATCGATGTTCGGCGGCGCGGCGGGAGCCATTGCCTTATGTGATCCCGGTATGCTCGCGGCGCAGTCCGTCGGCGTGAAACGCTCCGATCTGACCGACCTTATTATCAAGGAGGTTAAGGTCTATGTAACGGACATGACGGACGTACATCGTCTCAATAGTACGGAGACCGGGGAACTGCTTTCGGTGGTGACCACAAGCGGGATCGAGGGCAACTATACGATCGGTAACCGCAATCGGACCGAGGGCTGGCTCGAGTGGGCCAAAGCCAACCTTGTTGGAAAGAGCGTGATCGATCTGTTGCCCACTCTGACCGCAACCAGCGGCATGAAAGGACCGGGAGGATTTGATACTCAGCCCCAGCGGCGAGCCGGGGCCCCCATTCCATTTGCGCAGAGTGCGGGCCCGGGCATGGGGCCGGCCTTCGGTGGTGCGGCAGTCGCGGGCTCGGCGCTGCAGACCCATGGCGCGGGCGCTTGGCCGAACTATTACACCGCGGCCGCGGACGTATGCCTGTGGGACATCCTGGGGAAGGCCGTGGGGCGGCCGATATATAAGATTTTGCAGGGCGGCGTGAACAGCAAGGATCGTGTGCTTGCGTATGCGAGCTCCAATCACCTGCCCAGCCTCGAGGATTACGTCGCAGACGTGCTCAAGGCGAAGCAATCAGGCTACAAAGGCTACAAGATCCACCCAGGTAGCGGCCAACATCAGAAGGGCCCGGAAATTCCACTCTATATTGGCCATATGGAGGAGATTCGTGAGGTTCGCAAGGCCGCGGGAGATGAGTTCGTACTGATGCATGACCCGGTGCAGCGCTACAACCGCTTCGAGGCGTTGACGGTGGGCCGACTACTTGAAGAACTCAATTTCCTGTGGTTCGAAGACCCAATTCGCACCATCGATGAGGACGGCCTCGTCGAGCTCGGTCGCAGGCTCAGCATACCGCTACACGTTGGAGAGTTTTTATACTCGATCGCCGACTTCGCCGAGTACATCAAGCGCGATGCGCTTGGCGCGGTACGGCTGATCTCCGACAATGTCGGTGGAATCTCCGGTTCGCTGCGCGTGGGTCTTTTAGCCGATGCGCACGGTCTCGAATGCGCTCCGCACAATTGGGGCAACACGTACGACATGATGGTTGCATTCCAGCTGGAGCTCGCGCTTCCCAGTGCGTACTGGTTCGAGATGCCGCATCCAGTGGAATACACCGATCGGCCGTACCTGAAGACGAAGTTGCGTATCAATCAGGACAGTTACGTTCTTGCCCCGACGGAGCCTGGCCTAGGTCTGGTCATTGACCATGATGCGCTCGACAGGATCACCAAGAAGATCAACATCTAACCCCGGCGAATTAGCCCGAGAAACCTATGATCACCAAATTCAAATTGCGCGATTCAGCGGTCGTGCTGCTGGCGTTTGCGGCGGCCGCCCTGCAGGCAGCTGTTCCAGCCGATAGCTCCGGAGCCATGCCGGCGCCGGGCGCATCGAGCGCGGTAACCTTGCCAGCGCCTTCTCGCAGTCCGAGGAGGCGCGGCGACAACTTTCGGCCGCGTGGTCGCCGCCTGCTCTATATCACCGAGCCGGGTTCACTCGAGCGGCCCGCTTTCATTAATGGCGTCGGAATCGTCGTCCTTGACGTAGACGACAATTATCGCTTCATCAAGCGTATTCCCACTTGGGACTACGCCGCCAGCATGAGCCCGGAACAAGTATCCGGGGTGGCCGCAAGTCCGGTGACCAACTACATCTATGTGGCGGCGCGCGGTAGGTTGGGTGCGTTTGACATGGGCACCGACAAGATGGTCTGGTCGACAACGCTGGACGGAGAATGCTGCGAGCGGCCTCAGGTTACACCAGACGGCGGGATCGTAGTAGTGGGCGGGGACCTGCAGAACTTTTGGTACGAGGTCGATGCCAAGACGGGAAAGCTCATCGGCAAACTCGACGCCCCCGAAAGCAACGGCTCGCATAACCTGAACCTCAGCGCGGACGGCAAAACTGCCTTCATGTCACCGAACGGCAAAGTGATGACGGTCTCGGATGTGGCCACACGGAGAATCATCAAAACGATTGCCTTTCCCGATAATATCCGGGTATTCGTGCTCAACAAGGACTCGAGCAAGATCTACACCAATCAGAACAACTTTCTCGGCTTTCTCATCGCCGACGTCCATAGCGGGAAGATCATCAAGACCGTGGAAGTCACCAGCGAAGACTGGCGGTCAAAGTGGAATGCGAATCCGCGACCACGTATTCCCCATGGGTGCCCGAGCCATGGCATTGCGCTCACGCCCGATGAATCAGAGATCTGGCTGGATGACGGCATCTTCAACAAAATCCACATTTTCTCCAATACTGATGACCCCAAGGAAATCGCTACCATCGATACTCCGCAAGGGTCCTTCTGGCTCACGTTCGGCTTGGACGGCAAGTACGCCTATTCCTCCTCAGGGGACATCATCGATGTGAAAACCCACAAGATCATTGGACAGATGAAGGATGAATTCGGGCAGACGATTTTCAGTGAGAAGCTGCTCGAGATCCAATTCGAGAACGGGCACGCTCAACGCGTTGCCAACCAGTTCGCCAATAGCTATGGGGATTACGTGACGGCGGAGCAGCTCGGCGTCGGGCCTCACGTCACGCCGCTCCCCGGAGATGCGCCCGTGACTACCACCGGCGTGACCGCTGCGCTGACGAGCAGTGACAAGTAGTGAGCGCGCAAGCGCCCGCCTCACGGGGGGCCACGGCGTTGTTAAGCGTGTGTCGTTGCCTGGGGCTCACGTTGGGCGCCGGTCTGTTGGTCGTCACGCTTTCGCTCGCTGCAACTCCCGGTGAACCGGCAGGCGCTATCGCTGCAGCCGCAACCCCGGATGAATTGCGATCCGGTCCCGGCGCTGGCGACAAGCCGGCTTCCGATCCGCAGATGGTGGCTGAGCAACAGACCACGGCCGCCGTATGTGGTAAGTGCCACCCGCTGGAAGTCGTCATGGACACGTCTATGAGCTACGACGCCTGGCACGACACTGTACAGAAGATGATCGATCACGGCGCCGACGCCAGCGCGGATCAGCTCGACGATATCATGGACTACCTCCATCGGATGATGACCACGGTCAACGTCAATACGGCGGATGTAGATGAGTTACAGATCGTGCTCAACGTGCCGGAATCGGTGGCAAAGGCAATTATTGCGCGGCGTGGCAGCCGCAGATTCAGCAGTCTTGAGGATCTGAAGTCTGTGCCTGGCATTGAACCGGCCACCCTGACCGCCAAAGCAAAGATGATCTTCTTCAGTTGAGGCAATGCGTGCCCGGGTGGACTCTAGCCGTAACACGATTGCCGCGGGAGACTAGTATATGGTAGACGATCCCAATATATGCCCTCCGGCGCCGACGAGTTGCAGCGCTCGAGATTTAGGGATGAATTGCCATCAAAGCTGTCTCGGGAACCCGCTGGCATGATGCGGCGCTCTTCAACGTGGACCTGCGCCGCGGCAGCCGGCCTGATGGCTGTTCATCTTTCCGCCGCATTGGCCCAGAGTGATGCCTCGCTGATTGCACCGCCGCGGTTTGGTGAAATCTGCTCCCTTTGCCACGGCGGGAGTGCAGAGGGCACCGATCGAGCCCCTTCCTTGCTGGGTAGCCGTCGGCTGCGCGGACAAAGCCAGTCCGAGATCGCTGCGGTGATTCGCAACGGGCGAGGCAATATGCCCGCCTTCCCCTCGCTGCCCGACGCTGACATTCAAGGATTGGCGCGTTTCCTACGATCGCTGAACGCTGAGGCGTTCGACGTGAAGCCGGCTGGTGACGCGGCTACCGGCTCGCGCATTTTCGATGGTAGCGGTCATTGCACGGAGTGTCATACCGCTGAAGGCCGCGGCGGAATCAACGGACCGGACCTGTCCAGCATCGCGCGGCAGCTCACCTTGACCGAGCTGGCGCAGGCCATTCAACATCCGGCCTCGAGAATTGCGCAGGGTTACCGGCTGGTAGACGTGACGCTGCGCAATGGCGCTCATCTACGTGGGTTTGCGCGCAGTCAGGGCTCTCACAGTGTTGACCTACAGACTCTCGATGGGCAGCTGCATTTGCTTACGGACCAGCAGTATGTGCAGGTTCGGCCCTCGGCGGAAGCACCTGGTCCGGCTTTCAACGGCAGCCCCGAACAGCTACGCGACCTGATGGCATTCCTGAGCACGCTTGGCGGTATATCGGTGGGTGCCCGGCCTGCGGAGCAGGCAGCGATCACGCCGGCGGCGATCGACGCCATCGTTCATCCTAAACCGCAGGACTGGCCCACTTACTCAGGCAATGTCAGCGGCAACCGCTACAGCGACCTCGCGGGTATCACCACACGCAACATTGCCGCGCTGCGGCCGGCCTGGATTCACCCGATTGCCTATGACGGCTTGGAGACCACGCCTGTGGTGATCGAAGGCGTCATGTATGTCACTGCACCAAATCAAGTGTTTGCGCTCGATGGACGTACCGGCGCGCAGATCTGGAGCTACACGCGGCCTCGATCCAGCGCAGCTGACGTGTCCGGGGATGCGGCCAAGGGCGCGCAGCGCGGCGTAGCCGTGCTGGGAGAACGGCTGTATTTCATCACCGATGACGCCCACTTGATCTGCCTGCACCGGCTCACAGGCGCGGTGCTCTGGGATGTCAAGATGCCTGAGCAACCGGGCAAGTACGGCGGCACCGGCGCGCCCCTGGTGTCAGGAGATCTGGTGATTGCCGGCGTCTCGGGCGGCGATGAGGGCATCCGAGGCTTCGTGGCGGCCTATCACGCCACCACTGGCGAGCAGGCCTGGCGTTTCTCGACTGTTCCGAAATCCGGCGACACGGGCGCGGAAACTTGGCAGGGCGATACGGAACCGCGGGGCGGCTCAAGCTGGACCACGGGCAGTTATGACGCCCGAGCCGGTGTACTGTACTGGAGCATCGGCAATCCTTATCCGGATACAGACGGCGATAACCGTGGCGGCGACAACCTATACACCGACAGCGACGTGGCGTTGGACGCCAAAACCGGCAAGCTGCTCTGGTATTTTCAATTCACTCCCCACGATGTGCACGACTGGGATGCTAATCAGCCGCTGGTGCTGATCGATACCAGATTCCAGGGCAGCGATCGCAAGCTGCTGCTGCACGCCAACCGCAATGGCTTCTTCTATGTCCTGGATCGCACCAACGGTAAGTTGCTGCAGGCCAGCGCATTGGTCAAACGGCTGACCTGGGCCACGGGGATCGGCAGCGATGGCCGACCGGTTCTGACAAATGCGAATCAGACCACCATCGGTGGCGTGAAAACCTGTCCGGCGGTTCGCGGCGCCACCAACTGGTATTCCACCGCATTCAATCCAGCAACGCAGCTCTACTACGTCATGACGACGGAGGACTGTTCAATCTACCGCAAAGCGCATGATGGCGGCTACGGATTCATTAACGATCCCACCGATCCGCCATCCAAGGTATTGCGTGCCATAGCGGTTGATAGTGGCAAGATCGTCTGGGAAGTGCCCCTAATCGGCCCAGTGGAGCGAAATTACTCAGGGGTTCTGACCACCGCTGGGGGGCTGGTGTTCTTTGGAGAAACCAGCGGCGGTTTTGCGGCGGTGGATGCGCGTGACGGTCACTACCTATGGCATTTTGAATGCAATCAGCCGTGGAAGGCATCCCCGATGACATACGCAATTGACGGCCGGCAATACATTGCCATTGCCTCCGGGCCGAACATCCTGTCATTTGCTTTGGCGGGTGATCAGTGATCCGGTTGCCACGGATTAGGCATGCGATTAGTTTCGCGGTGGCCTTAATGATGGCGAACGCGTCGATGGCGAGCGGCGAGTCAGCAATGGTTTGGGTGGGTGCCTGGGCGCATGATCCGACTGCCTACAATCTGTCGCCACCCGCATCGCTCGCGCGTCCGGATGGCAGTACACGTCTGCAACCTGCCGGCTATTCCGCACTTCCGCCTTACCGGAACGAGACGGTGCGCGAGATCGTGCGCCTAAGCGCTGCGAGCTCCCGACTGCGTTTGCGCCTTAGCAATGAATTCGGCGACCGCGCCTTACACTTGGGTTCCGTCCACATAGCACTGGCATCGGACAACGACTCGATCATTGGCCCGTCGGATCATATCGTGACCTTTGCCGGGCTGGGTTCGGTCATTATCCCCCCAGGTGCACCGCTGCTGAGCGATCCGGTGGACTGGCAGTTGCCCGCCTTCACAAGACTGTCAGTGAGTGTGTTTTATCCCGAGGACGCCGTGCCGCCCGCCCACACGTTGTTCACACTGAAGGCGTACGCCGCACCGGGTGATCTGACGACTACTGAAAGGTTTTCGGATGCTACAGCTGCGCGCACCGGTAATCATCTATCGGAAATCGACATCGTCCCGAAAACTGCTCGACACTGCGTGGTAGCGTTCGGCGACTCGATTACCGAGGGCGTTGTGTCAACGCCCGGCGCCTTCCATAGCTGGCCAGACCGATTAGCCGAGCGGTTGGCCGCCGATCCAGCGACTCGTCAATGGGCAGTTGTCAATGCAGGTATCGGCTCCAACCGCTTGCTACACGACACGCCGTCGACGAACGCCCTGGCGCGTTTTGATCGCGACGTACTGTCAGTACCCGGGATCTCAATCGTGATCGTGCTGCTTGGCGTCAACGATATCCAGTACAGTCACCGTTTCCCCTATCAAGCGGTAACGTCCGCGCAGATGATTGCGGCACTGAGACAGTTGATCGTGCGTGCTCACGAGCACGGCATCAGAATTATTGGCGGTACGATCACCGCGTTTCAAGGGTCACCGGATTACACCGAACAGGGTGAGGCGGTGCGCCAGGCAGTCAATAACTGGATCCGAGTCAGCAAGGCGTTCGATGGGGTGGCGGATTTCGACTCCGCGACGCGCGATCCAGCCCAGCCAACGCGGCTACTGGCGGGTCTGGAGAGTAATGGCCATTTGCATCCGAACGATGCCGGCTATGCCGCAATGAGTACCGCTGTTGGACTGCACTACTTTACTCGGCCGAGCCCCTGCGGCAACCGTGCCTGCCGGTTCGCTCAGGTGCTATCTCGGCGCCGAGCTCTTCAGATGCCAGGTTGGGAGAAGGGAAATGAACGATAGCACTGCACGGATCACCTCGGGCCGCCGCGCGTTTCTCCAGACAGCGAGCATGTTGGCGCTGGGCGCCGGGCTTCTGCGCACGGCGCACTCGGCCGAGGCCGCCGACGTCCACGGCGCGCAGCTCAAGACTCCGAGCGGCAAGCCGCTGCGCGGCCTTTACCCGATTTTGCAGACTCCCTTCACGCCCGAGGACAAGCTGGATACGGAGGCGCTGGCCGCCGAGATCCGTTTCATCAACCGCGGTGGCGTCAACGGAATGATCTGGCCGGTGTTCGCCAGCAGCTGGTCGACGCTGTCGGATGCCGAGCGCATCGAAGGGGCCGAAACCATCTTGGCCGCTGCCAAGGGCGGCAAGTCCGCCGTGGCGATTGCGGTACAGAACACGGCTTGGGACATTCCCACCTCCGTGCGCTACGCCAAGCACGCCGCGGCGCATGGGGCCGATGCCATCGTGGCGATACCGCCCAATAACGGCTGGAATGTCAGTGACCAGTCCATCATCGACTACTACAAGAGCATCGGCGGGGCGACCGATCTGCCGCTGATCGTGCAGACGCGCGGCACGATGAGTGTGGAGCTGATGCTGGAGATGTTCAGGCAGATCCCGAACATGAAGGCCACCAAGGACGAAGTCGGTGACCCGCTCGAGCGTATCGGCCCGCTGATCGCGGGCACCGACAACAAGCTGGCGATGTGGGCGGCCGGAGGCGGTACCGGCAATCAGCTGCTCGAGGAGCTGCCGCTGGGCTTTGTCGGTCTGTGCCCCACACCGCAATTTGCCGATCTGCTGCAGCAGGCCCAGGAGAACTACTGGGCGGGCAGGAAACGCGAAGCCTTTGATGCCTTTGCGCGGGTGCAGGGCTTTGCCGCGATCCCCGGAGCCGTGGAGTACATGATGGTGGCACGCGGCGTGTTCAAGGAAACCACGAAGTTCCGGCTGCAGCCGATGGAGCCCGAGGCGCGGGGACGCGCGGGGGGCGGCACCGGGGGTGCGCCCGTGGCCGCTGGCGGTCCTAGCCGTGGCGGCAGCGGCCGCGATGCGCTACTCACGGACAAGCAGAAGCAGTTCATTTGCGACGCCTTCAACGAATACCTCAAACCGAATCTGCGCGCTTAAGCAGATGGCCGGCGGCGAACGCTAAGGGGGCGATACCAAATGGATGTACTCCATGATGTAAGGCGTGAGCCAATCATCAAGCCGGTCGGCTACCAGCGGTGGATTGTCGTCGTCAGTACCTTCATCGTGGCGGCTGTTTCCTATCTGGATCGCAATAACATCTCGATTGCGGCTTCGTCGCTGCAGCGCGAGTTCGGCCTAACGGATGTGCAGCTGGGCACGGTGTTCAGCGCGTTCATCATCGGCTATGCGCTATCACAGCCGATCGGGGGAAGAATTGCCGATCGCTTTGGTGCGGCGCGTGCCATCGCGGCGGCGATCGTGTGGTGGAGCATTTTCACTGCTCTCTTACCCGTGGTGCCATCGGGTGTTCCAGAAGCCCTGGCAATGCTGCTCGCGGTGCGATTTCTTCTGGGTATCGGCGAGGCCATTATTTTTCCAGCGAGTAATCGTCTCGTGGCCAGTTGGATCCCGTCGCGGGAGCGTGGGTTTGCCAATGGTTTGATCTTTGCGGGAGTGGGGGTCGGCGGCAGCATCGCTCCGCCGCTGATAACATTTATCATGTTGAGTCATAGCTGGCGCTGGGCATTTTGGTTATGCGCGCTGATTGGCTTGGCGGCGGGGGCGATGTGGATGCTGCTGGTGCGCAATAGTCCCGCGGAGCAGGAAAGCGTCAGTCCGGGCGAGCGGCTCTACATTGAATCCGGCCTGCCGCTACATACAGCAAAGACTCACAGAGTAGTCGGGTGGCTTGAGGTAGTGGGGAACCGTCATGTCCTGGTGTTGACTTTGAGTTACTTCTGCTATGGCTATGTGGCATACATTTTCTTTACCTGGTTCTTCAAATATCTCTCGGAGGTTCGCGGGCTGAATCTCAAATCCAGCGCGTTGTATGCGACCTTGCCGTTCATTGCGATGGCACTGGCATCCTCCCTCGGTGGCCTGGTCTCGGACAAGCTTATGCCTAGATTCGGAAAGCGCGCGGCGCGCTGCGGTGTCGCCGGGTGGAGTCTGTTTGCCGCTAGCATCTTCGTTTGGAGCGCAACGCAAGTCGCCGACGCCCGCTTGGCGGCGGTGGTGCTCGCCGGCGGGGCGGGCGCGCTCTACCTTGCGCAGAGCGCCTTCTGGGCCATCAGCGCCGATATCGGCGGCGCGTCCGCCGGGCTGGTTTCGGGGATCATGAATATGGGCTGTCAGCTCGGTGGCGTGCTTACGGCGGCTCTGACGCCCATCGTTGCTCATTCCGTGGGGTGGACCGCCTCATTTGCCGTTGCAGCGGCTGTCTGCCTGATCGGCGCCGTTGCCTGGCTTTTCGTCGATCCGTTTTATTGCCTGGCACCGCGGTCGATATGAAAGGCTTGGCGCGTGCCGCCTCAATATCCGACTATCGAGCGATTGCGCAGCGTCGGCTGCCGAGAGTCCTGTTCGAGTACATCGACGGCGGGTCCTACGAGGAGGTGACCTTGCGACGCAACGTGGCGGACCTGGCTAGTCTTGCCTTGCGACAGCGTGTCATGCGCGATATGTCTGCTCTCGACATCGCGGTCGAAACGCTTGGCCAAAAGCTCAGTATGCCCGTCGCTCTGGCACCTGTTGGCATGGCGGGCATGTATGCCCGCCGCGGCGAGACGCAAGCCGCGCGCGCCGCGGCGGACGCTGGAGTGCCGTTTTGCCTGTCTACTGTCGGGATTTGCTCGGTTGAGGAAGTGGCGCGAACTGGGGCGGCGCCTTGGTTTCAGTTGTACGTGCTGCGGGATCGAGGCTACATGCGCGAGCTGTTGCGCCGGGCCAAGGCCGCTGGCAGTCCCGTGCTGTTACTGACTGTGGACCTGCCGGTCCCCGGCGCGCGCTATCGCGACATACGGTCCGGATTCCGGGGACTGAAGCCGCTGCCTGACTTCATCAACCGGTCCAGAGATGGCCTGACCCATCCGCTTTGGTTGTGGGACGTGTGGCTCCACGGTCGACCCCACAGCCTGGGGTCCATAACAGGCGCGATGCGCGACGGTCACGAGGTGTCGGACTTTCTGTCCTGGATCGCTGACAACTTCGACCGCTCCATTACTTGGAAAGACCTTGAATGGATACGCGCCGAGTGGGACGGACCCCTCGTAATCAAGGGCGTTCTCGATCCGCTGGATGCCCGCGAGGCGGTTAAGGCGGGCGCTCAGGGCATCGTGGTGTCCAATCATGGCGGACGGCAACTTGACGGCGTTCGGTCGTCTATTTCCGCCTTGCCGAGTGTGGTCGATGCCGTAGGCGCGGATCTGGAAGTGTATTTGGACAGCGGTGTGCGCTCCGGGCTCGATGTGCTGAAGGCTTTGGCGCTCGGCGCCAAAGCCTGCTTCATCGGTCGCGCCTGGGCTTATGCGCTCGGTGCGGGAGGTCAAGCGGCAGTCTCCCGCATGCTGGCGACGCTGCGATCCGAGCTCGAGGTGGCAATGGTGTTGACCGGCTGCAAGTCGACCGGAGAGGCGGGGCGCGCAATGCTCGACACGGAATAGGACACGGGTTCGTTCAAACAACTTGTCAGTTATCCGTCAACAACCAAGATGCTCGTGAATTGACGTTCTCCAAGCTGTCACGTAGTATCATATAGTGAGATGAGGGATTAAATTGTGGGCATCGATGTACTTCGAAATCCCAGACAACGCTGGAATGTAGATGTGACTTCCGATGCCAATGCCGCGCCTTTACCAGGGTGCCAATGCTTTGTTCGTAAACATTGACGTTGATCAGTCAGGGGGGATCCATGCAAACCATAGAAGGACGGCGTACGTTTCTGAAGGCCGCGGGCGCCTTGGCGGGTGCGATCGCCGTATGTGGCATCGGTAAGGCAAATTCGAGCGAAGTCCGCAAGTCTCCCAACGGCAGGGCTTTGGCGGGCGTGTTCCCGATCGGCTGGTCACCCTGTACCCCCGACAACAAACTGGATCTGGATGCGATGGTGGCGCAGCAGAAATTCCTCAACCGCGGCAAGGTTGCGGGCATCGCGTGGCCCCAGAATGCCAGCGCCTGGCAGACATTGTCGCGCCAGGAATGGCACGATGGCGCCGACGCGCTGCTATCACAGAAAGGCCCGAGCGCTGTCGTTCTGGGCGTGCAGACGGTAGGCTTTGACACGAGCAAGTCGGTGGAATACGCCAAATACGCGGCCGCCAAGGGTGCCGACGCCATTATCTCGCTGACGCCACCTGGCGCGTCCGACGAAGAGCTCATCACTTATTTCAAGGCGCTAAGTGCCGCATCGAATCTGCCGATGATGGTGCAGGCAGTCGGCGATGTCAGCGTCGATACGATCGTTGCACTTTCCAAGGCGGTACCAACTCTGGCGGCGGTGAAGGACGAAGCCGGCGATCCGCTGCAACGCGGTCCGATACTGCAAGCCCGTACCGACGGCAAGCTGGAGGACTTCTCCGGTGCCGGCGGTCACACCTTCTTCGCCGAAATGGAAGAGGGCTTCCTGGGAACATGTCCCTATGTCGGCTTGTCCGATGTGCTGCAGCGCAGCTTCAATCTGTATCGGGCGGGAAAGAAACGGGACGCTTATGACGTATTCGGCCGTTTCCTGGCGTTCGACTCGCTACCACGTTCGAACGAGTACGTGCTCGTGGCGCGTGGCGTATTCCCAGAAGACGATATCATGCGCGTCAACCCACCCCGGCCTAACGCGCCCATGGCCCGCCGTCGGAACGAAGGCGCGATCACAGAAACGCAGAAAGACGAGATTCGACTCGCGCTGAAGACCTATCTGAAGCCGTATTTGGTGGCTTAGGCCGTCATTAGAAGCTGGGCCCCCCGCAATAGATCAACCTGGCCAAGCGCGCCGCTGGAATGGCAGTCGGATGCTGGATCATCAATCACGCGCGAATAATATTGCCCTGTAGCAAATTCATTTATGCAGTGATGACAGCTGATACTGTCGGCCCACTTCAGTTCGATGCCGAGTCTCCTGCCTTTGCGCGTCAACTTGAGCGCTTCCGGCGTGAGCGTGATCACGTAATCGACGCCATCGATGCGGGGTCATGCATGCGCCTTGTGAAGGCTAGGCCAATCGCAAGGAGTGCCTGCCGGCTTTGGGCGCAATGAGCCAGGAGACCAGGCTTGTTTCGCAATCGTACCGGCTCGCTGCCGTGCGCAGCCGAGACTCGCTGCGTGCTTCCGGTCGGGACGGAAAGGCCGGGATGGGCTCGGAAATCGAGGCGATGTGATCGGCCACCTGGGCGGCCCAGGTGCGCTCTTCAGTGAATCCGGTCATCAGATCCTGCCGCCGATCGCCTGCGGCTTCCAACAGATGGGTCACCCCGCCAAGTCGGGCGGGATCATGCGTGCCACGAAAGGCGACCCGCAGCCCATGATCCCAGGCCAACTGCTCGAGGCAGAAAAGCGTCGACGCGGTGGTCATTCCGGCCACGCGGATTGATTCGCGGCGCCAGAGGGGATCAAGCTGCTCGAACCACACAGCCGTCACATCCCCGTGAAAAGGCGCCAGCGCCACGCCACGTCGGACCATGGCCCGCGAAAACGCGACAGCCGCAGGGAAGCGGGTATCGAACAGCCCGAGTCGCAGTGCCGAGTGCCCCACGGCGGGGTAGGCAGAGGCGACCGCTGCGTGAGCCGCAAGTGCCGATGCCATGCCGGCACTTGCCAGACAGCCGGTGACAAAGTCTCTGCGTGAAAGCGAGCTCAGCATCGCAATCCTCCCTTTAGCCATCTTGGCACCACCCGGTGTCTCGCTGGCATGTGAATTCGCAAATTACCGCAATGGCACGCTTTACCGTTTAGTCTGCGCCGTTGCGACAATGTAAGCCCCAAGCGCCTCGAGATCCGCATCACTGATCTCGGTCTTGCGGAAGAACGGCATCACCGACACACCGTTGCGCACGATGTATGCGACCAGCGTTGGGGTGAGATCGGAGCGCTGCAGCAGCAGTGCGGGCAGTTTGCCCCCGTACTTGGCCTGCAGTGCCTGTGTACCGGGCATACCGGGCCCGGCCGAATGACACGGAGCACACCAGTAGGCGAAGACCTGTTCACCTCGCGCGGACTTGGTGGCGACAGGTGTCACGCCAGGCTCCTGCGCCTGCGTGTGCGCCCCGGATCCGATGAGGGCCAGCGCGAGCCCGGCGGCGACCTCGTCCATGAAGCTCGGCGCGGTGCGGTATTCCCCCCAGCCGCGCTCGGCCGCAAGCTTGACCCAACGCCGGAAGGCATCCCGGATCTTGCGGTTTTGCTTCGGGTCGTGGCTGATCGGGAACATAATCATGGTCACGAGCGAGCGCTCCCAGTTGGTCAGTGTGATCGGCCCCAGAAAGCCCAGATTCTCGCCACCGGTCACTTCCTTAAGGTTCTCGGCATAGAAGCGCTGGAACTCGAGAATCGACTCACCGTTGCGCGGTACGATGGGCGAGAACCAGACATGGCCGTCGGTTGGATTCGGATTCAACGCGCTGCCGCGCCGATGGAAAACGTGGACAGATTGGGCACGCCGAAATCGACCTTGTGCGCCCGCTCCAGCTGTTCCGGGCTGAGCGGTATACGAAAGAGATCGGTCTGCGTGAAGGTCGAGCCCGCAATGGCCGCGAACCGCTCCTGCACATACTCCATCTTGGCCCGCACGACCTTTTCGGGGCCGTAGATGGGAAGCGTGCACGTCCAGTAAGGAATCTGCTTGGCAACCGCGATCGATTCGAGCGCTTCGGGTGTTGCGCCACCCGGGCTGCGCAGCAGCGCCTGCAGGTCGGCATCCCTTTGCCCGAAGCCGCTGGAAATCGGATTTCCGACGCTGGTGGAAACCGTTGACCACCTGCTCATTTTCCAGCAGGTTCGAGCGTCTCGATGAGCGCGACGATGTCCCGATAGCGATACACGCTCGCGGTGCCGGAGAGGTAGGCCTGAGGCCGTGGCATGAGCCAGAAGCCCATCTTTGTCACCACTCCCATGTTCGACTGACGGAACAGTCCATCGACCCATGGCCCATAGCCCCACTTGTGCTGCTGCCACGACTTGGCATTGGGCATCGCGCCCATGCCCGTGCGCACCAGCTCGCCATCCGCGAGCACGATCTCCATGCCGCAATGGGAGGCAAAGTGGTCGCGGTAGGGGGAGGCCGTCCAGCCGCCGCCGCCGTCCAGGGCGTTTCCCATGACACTGCCCCATCCCGGGTCCGGGCAGTCGATCCATACCTTGAGATTCCGCTCCTGGATATGACGGTAGAGGTCGAAGTAATTCACCCCCGGCTCAACCAGGGCCGACGCGTTGTTCTCGTTGACTTCAAGCACCCGGTTCATCCGCTTGGGTCGAGAACTACCGAACCGGAGAGCACCGGCGCAGATCCTCCATAGCCGAGGTTTCTGCCGGTCGAGATGGGATACAACGGAATGCTGTGCTCATTGGCGATGCGGACGACCGCCTGCACCTCTTCCACGGTATAGGGCGCGACAGCGGCGGAGGCGACGCGATCTTCCTCCTCGCCCCAGAACGGAGAATAGGCATCGCGGTACAGAGCAACATCCTCCTCGGCGGTGAAGACCCACTCCGCCCCGACGGATGATTTCCATTGGCGCACTGCATCGTCCAGGTCGGCCCGGCTGACTCCTGCAGGAAGGCTCATTCGATTCCCCCGTTTCTGGCTTGTTCGTACGAAGCAGCATCCCAACGAGCCCGGGCGTCCGTTGTGCGAATACCACGTTGATTATACAACATTATTCCCAACGGCCTGGTGCGACACCAAACATCCAAGAGCCTTGCGGTGCCTGACAGTGAACTCCAGATCGCCGCGAGGTCGCTAGCGCGGACGGGGCGCCCCCGATGCACCTGATAAAGCCCCCAAAATTGTCGATGTGGGGCAATGACGTCCATGGAGATTGTGTGACTGCGGAGGAGGCCTTCGCCATGGCTTGGCACAGCCCCGAGATCTTTATCACCGATAAAATCGCAATGCTTGGGCAACGCAACCCGGCGTGCTCGAAGGCGCAACCCTGCAGGAAGTACTCAAATGGACGCAAACAGGTGGTTTCATCGAGAGTGACCACACCTATGACGATGGGCCGTTCTATTCGCCTGATTGGACCAATCCGGGGGTACTGAAGAGTGCCCTTTCCCAGGACCGGTAAAGATTGGCGGCGCGGCGGACCAGCTCGAAACGGCTTGGAATACGACTGGTTGTGCTGCGGTACCGATCAGTGCGTCGTCAGTGCCAAACCAATCGCTCGTTCGGGACGCCCGCTGATGCGGACTAGTCAGGTGCTGCGACTTCAGCTTCGGGGGACCAGGCGCAGCAGCGATCCGTCCGATGTCAGTAGGTAGATGGCGCCATCCGGACCCTGGCGAACATCGCGAATACGCTGATTCCGATCCGTGAGCAGCCGTTCCTCACCGACCACTTTATCACCATCCAGGACCAGACGGATCAACGAGTGCTCCTTGAGGGAGCCGACGAACAGGTTGCCTTTCCATTCCGGAAATCGATCGCCTGTATAGAACATCAGACCGGACGGTGCCACGTCGGGAAACCAGAAATAGAGAGGTTGCTCCATGCCGGGCTTGGCCGTGAGACCCGAGCCCACGAGTTTCCCCGATGTGTACTGCCTCCCGTAGGAGATGACCGGCCATCCGTAGTCGCGGCCGGAGCGGATGATGTTGACTTCGTCACCGCCCGCCGGGCCGTGCTCCACCTCCCACAACTCGCCGGTCTTGGGGTTGATCGCCGCGCCTTCCGGATCGCGGATGCCGAATGCATACACATCCGGTGCGACCAGTGGGTCACTGAGAAAGGGATTGTCGCGGGGAATGCTGCCGTCGCGATTGATTCGACTGATCCGGCCGGCAAAGTTCTTCCGAATCGTGAGATTGGTTTCGTAGCTGATCCGACCGCCGCTCAGGTCGCCGTCGTAGAACCGGAACCGATCCGCGCCGGTCGCAAACAGCGTCCCATCGGGCGCGAAGACCAGCCGCCGCTCAGCGCCTTCGAGCACGACAGCGATCTGTTCCAGTCGCGTCTCATCCTCGCTCAGACGGGCCCTGGCGACCTGCTCCATTCCGCGATTCATCCTGCGACGCTCTGCCACCGGGAAGTTGAACACCTGGTCGTAGGCAAAGGACTCCGGCCAATAGGCGGCAGCTTCACCCGGTGGTGGGGCGAAGTAAGAGAAATACACGAAACGGTTGTGCGCGAAGTCCGGATCCAGCACGACGTCATGCAGTCCCTGCGCCGCTACCATCTTGACGGGCGGCACACCTTCCACCCCCGTATGCACTCCTTCCCGGGTGATGAGCCGCATCGTACCGCGGGCCTCGGTCACCAGCATCTTGCCGTCCGGCAGGAAGGCCATGGACCACGGGGAGGACAGGCCGCCGGAGACCACTTCCACGGCAAACTTTCCCACCGACTTGCGGGCCGGTGCCTCGGTCTGGCCGGCGAACGCCGGGGTTGGCTTGGCCAGTGAGGTTGGCGTCTGCTCATCCGCGGTGAAGTTGTCGGGGGTCATACCCGGCTTCGGCGGCGCAGCGCCGGTGGCCACGCCAGAGGCGGATACGCCCCAGGCAACCAGTACCGCCACCACCGCTGACACTGGGGTTGCTCTCATTGTGCTCCAAGCAACAGGCGAGTCGGATCTACGACACTGAGCCGCGGCGTTCGCCACCGCTGGCATCCACAATGACATGTAGGTTCCCCCTCAAAGGTGCCATCGCACCGACAGCCCGTAGGTGCGCGGCGGATACAGCACATCCACATCCTGGACTCCAAGGATAGTGCCTTCGTCGAAGGCAATGACTCCGGTATTTTCCAGATTGCGCACATACAGGGAAGCGGACCAGTGCCCGCCGCCATCCTGATACGTCAGGTCTGCGCTGGTACGGGTATACGTGGGCTGATAGGACACGGGATTGTTGTCATTGTTCATGTAGTGGCCACCCACCAGTTCGGTGGTTATTTTTGCAATGATCTTGTTCGAAGCAGGCAGCACAAATTCGTGTTGGTAGGATCCGGCTACCGTGTAGGGTGCTGACGCCTCGATACGATTGCCACTGTAGTTCACACCTGCGACGTTGAAATCAATGAATCTGGCGTGCAGAAACGTCGGAGAAAATGTCAAACGATCATGCGCAGTGAGGGCAAACTGAGTCTCGATTTCGCCGCCGTAGTTCTCGGATTTCTGTGAATTGACGGTTTGGAAGAGCAGTTCTCCGCCGTATGGCCCAGGGGGAGCAACAAAAACGTCCAGCGTTTGGAATCCGTGGTAGTCATAGTAGAAGAGCTCGTAGTTCACCTGCACACGGTCCGACCAGAACCGATTCTTGTTCCCGATCTGATAGGCCGTGATGGTTTCTGGGCCGTAGGTTTGATTGCTGCCCGGGACATCTGGCACTTCGCTGACGCCCCCGGACTTGAACCCGGTACTCACCGAACCATACAGTAGCGACTGTGGAGCGAGGTCGTATTCCAAGCCGGCCTTCCAGGTCACCTTGTTCAATTCACTGTTCAGAATTGCAGCAGCGCTGTTGGCTTCGCTCGCCGATTTCTTTTCGTTGGTGTAGCGAAGGCCCGCAGTGGCTCGCAGACCACCCAGTATGGGGTACGTGAGCTGCCCGAATACCGCCTTGGAGTCATCACTCAGCAAGGGCTCGGTCGTGAAAAAGGTGAATCCATTGCCAACCAGTGTTTCGCGATAGGGGGTCCTGTCCCTCGAGAAATAGCCGCCGAAGAGCCAATTCACGCTTGCGCCCGCCACTGAAGCGATTCGCAGTTCCTGCGTGGTCAGCCTTGAAGTCTGACCCTGTGTGTATCCTGTGTTCATATCGCCGGGGTTCAGTGAACCGTCTGGCGCGTACGCAGGGAGGGCATCGCCAACGGTGGTCGTTATCTGACTCTGCCAGTCGCTATTGCGATAGCTGGTGAGCGAGGTAATGGTTGCCCAGCTGAGCTTCAGGTTAGCCTCCAGATACGCCCCCCACGTATCGATATGGTCGAAGTCGGACGGATTCCTGGGTCCGATCCCCGTCCAGGGATGAAACGAGTCGGGCGGGCACAGAGTTCCGGCTGCAGCACATTTGTCACCGGTAAACCCATTGTCACTGACGCGGGATCGGTCCAGTGTCGCGATCAACTCTAGATTTTCGACTGGTTGAAAGAGTGTCCGCCAGCGCGCGGTGAAGTTATTTTTTGCGCCGTAGCCATTCGCCCAGATCGAGTCCTGCCGGTCGGTACCGATGGCGAAGCGGGTGGCAAGCGTGTCGGTGATCGGCACGTTGACCATGAAATTGCTGCCAAATGCCGCGTAATTGCCGGTACTGATACCGGTTTCGGCATCCCACTGCCCAAGCATCGGCTTGTTGCTCACGAAGCTGATGGCGCCGCCATTGGAATTTCTGCCATACAGCGTTCCCTGCGGTCCGCGAACCTCCTCGACCTGCGCGATATCAACGAGGACGGGGGGGTAGGCGGAAGGGTGTGCGAGATAGATGCCGTCGATGCTGAAGGCGACCGCGGAATCCACACCGGCCTGCAGGTTATAGGTGCCGACGCCGCGAATGAACACATCCGGTACCGACTGGGCGGTTTGGAATTCAACCGCCGGCAATTGCCACTGCAGGTCGGTTGGGCCCTTGATGCCCGAGCGCGCGATGTCCTCGGAACTGACCGTTGTCACCGCAACTGCCGCGCGCTGGAGGTCCTCGCTGGTCTTGCGCGCCGTGACAAAAACTTCGCTTAACTGTGCTCCGGAGTCCACTGCCACTTGTTGCGCGGCCGCCACGACGGGCAGAAGCACCGCGAGGAAGTGCAGCTTCGATACGATCCCCCTCATACTGACCTCTTCTCTTAGTAAGGTTTGTTGAAGTCCTATCCGATCTTGCTTTGTCAACCGTTCAGCGTCGCCAGCTAGATTTCGTCTGCCGACGCACTCCGGACTGGAATGGCTCCCTGACGATTCCTCTCCAGCCGGACAGAGTCGGCCATTGCAGGCCTCTGGTCGCTCCCCCCTTGTGTGCATCGCCAGCGATTCAGGGTGATTATGGGTGCCCAGTGGTCGCGGTCTTTCACCCTTGCGAATCGATTGTTGCTTTACGGCGAAGCCGGAAGGCAGCAGGCCAGATTGGCCGAGGTTAGGCGACACTTTCGACCTCCTTGCGTCGCAGCAAGAGGGGTCAACGCCTGCGCGACAGGCAGGAGATTCTGGCCGGCATCGAATCCTACTGTCGGGACCGGATTGCGCGGACGCCGCCCCCCCATTGGGGTGGCCCCGATTCAGGCCCTAACAGGGCGAGAAAGTGTGTCCGCGCCAGGCGCGATGCTGACATCCAGATCGATGTTTTTGTCGGTCTGAAGATGAGCAATGCGATAGCGCTTGGGCGACATGCCATAGGCGCGCCGGAACTCGGTGGAGAAGTAAGCCGAGCTGTTGAAACCACAGGAGAGTGCGATATCAGTGATGGTGCGCGCTGACATCGCCGGGTTCTGGAGCATACTGGCGCAAGCGATAAGCCGGCGCTGACGCACATAATCGGAGGGCGTGGTCTCCTTCGAGGAGAACGCCATCTGCAGGTAGCGCGGTGACAGATGAAGATGCCTGGCGATCGATGCGGTGCATAGATCCGGCTGCGCAAAATGCTTGTCAATGTATGCTTTGACTTGGTCGCACCGCATCCACAAAGCGCCCTTCGATGCCACTTGGTCCCCTGCGTCGCTACCCTGCGGAATCATGGTCAGCAGATCCAGAAACGCGCGCGCCAGCTTCGGACCCGCCTGTTCGAATCGTCCCGCATACGTCAAGTCGCGCGCCGTATCCATGATTTGAGCCAGTATCTGCCCCACGCCATACTCGAAGCGCAACGGCCGCCCGATCATGGGTGAATCGTGCGGTATGTACTCGTGAAGCAGAGTTTTATCCACCAGCAGGCTGCGCGTTGTGTAGTCGGACTGCACACGCCAATCGAGCGGCATGTCTGCGTCATGGATCAGAAAATCACAGCCCTGCAAACGTATGACGGACCCGGCGTGAATCCGTACGCTAGAGGGTTGATCGGCCGTATAGATGTAGTAGAGCCCGGACCCAGACGGCCGGGAATTCGTATTAACCAGGCGCTGCGGCGGCATCTCGGCCTCACAGAAACTGACCCGTTCCGCCGCTGCCCAGGTCATTGAGGCGGGGCGAGGGTCGCTGCCGATAGGATGGGCGGTCCATGCTGCGCGGAATTTCTCCGAAATGAGGCTGCTGATGAGATCAAAACGCTCGGAGATATTCGATGCATTGACCTTGATTGAATGACAGTTTGACATTCAGTTTCCCTCCGAAATGTTCGGCCGCATCCGCTAATAGCCTGCGGACCTTGAGATAGCCAACCCCTCTGACCAGATGGGTTGTGCAGGGCGTGTCGCGGCATCTGACCTCCGCATTCAACCAGATGTATTCCCCCAGGCCTGACTCAAGGCGGCGGATCTACGTTGTAGGTGTCGGCGACTGCGCCCCAAGACCCATCAGGCTGTTTCTTAAACACACTCATCCACTTTCCGACTGCGTTCTGCAGCCTGCCGGATCTATCCGGCACTTTTGCCGTCCGTGTCCCGCTACTGGCACTGATTCTGTTGCGCCGCAGCGAAGATTGGCGCACTCGTAACGCGGCAAAGCACGTCTCGCTTGCTTCTGGACCCTTCCGTTTGATGGCAACGCATGGCCTACTATTATAGTTGATATTGAATTCAGGGATGGCCGCAATTCTTTTGTACATGCGTACCGACTCTTTAGGAATTGCGAACTGCTTATCGGCTCTGCGCGGGGTTCTTTGGGCGCCTGTGACCGCGTGTCACCGTGTGCGGGCCGCCGTTGACTACGCAAGTCGCCGGCATTAATTCGTGTGCCGACAACTTCTGACCGCCGACATCGCGGTGCGCAGCCGGATGAGCGTCCTCGCTCATGGCTCACGCGGGATGATTCAGGCCGAGTGCTAGAAGGCCAACGGCTCACCGTCGTACCGCACGAAGTGCCCGGATTCGGCGATCGTGAGTCTCTGTATGGTCGGTATCATCTGTCCGACCGACTCTGCTGGGTCCATGTAGGCCTTGGACGTGGTGATACCTGGCGACAGCGAAGTCAGCCGATCGGTCCTGACCTGGCCCGGATGGATCATGAAGATACTCACGCCGTCCGGCTTCAGAACATCGGCAAGAACCTGCATTTCCTTATTAAGGGCCGCTTTGCTGGTGCGATAGAAGACGGCGCCGCTACCCGGGAACGGCTGGGTCAGCGAGCCAACGGTTGAGCTGATGGATACGAACTTCTTCTGATGACTGGCCTTAACGTTGTCGACGAAGGCCTCCATCACCATCAATGGTCCGCGCACGTTCACTGCCATGATGGTGTCAAAGAGCGAATAGTCAAATGTGCCGAAGTCCTGGGCGGCGGGGGTGCCCGCGTAGACGCCCGCATTGTTGATTACGATATCGATCGGTACGCCCTTCAGCTTCGCTGCCACGGCGTCGATGTCGTCCTTGCGAGAGACATCCATTTTCTCAACGCGCACGTTCTTGTATTTGGCGGCAAGATCAACCAACTCAGTTGGAGTGGTGGGTCTGTGATGAGTGGCAATAACGGTCCAGGACTTCGCCGCGTATTCCCTCGCAAACTCCAATCCTATTCCGGTGTTGGCCCCCGTGATCAGTACGGTATCAGCGGCGGCGCGCTGCGCCTGCGCCAAGATCGCTGCGAATATCATAATAACCGCTGCCATCTTCATGAAATTCACTGTCGTTCCCTCAATGACAAGGTCCTAAGCATGCCATATTTAAATCAGCTTACAATCGCAGAGTGACGCTTCCTGAGAGAATCAACTGCACACAATGCCGAGAAGAAACGTCGATGAGGATATGGATTTCGATATTTCGGGTTGGCGAGACGACGGAGCGATTGTGAATCTCGAGAACCTATCTCATAACTGTTTGAGCAGGATGTACGACGTGGCACTGAATCCGGGAGAAGAAGCTCTCCACAATCCAGCGTCGCCCGTAGCGTCGCAGCCGTCGACCGTCCTTGGTTCGCCGCGTTCGTTGTGATCGCCGCATTCCGACTCGTCGATCCCGCCTCGCTCGCGAAGTGCATTGACTTGCGATTTTAGACCGGCAGACTCCCGATCGGTCGATGGTAACGAACGTCGACAGTCGTCCAATCGTCTCTGCTGGCCTGTAGGGACTGCATTAGTAACGGACTTTGAGAAACGGCATCAAAGGAGTCATCAAACTCTAGATTGCCTTGATGGAATCCGGCAACTACGCCGTCGTGCAGGTGGCGGTAGGCTGGTAGAGGTGCTGCTTGCCAATGTGATCCGCGATGGTGCATTCCGGGCGGTGCAGTCTTCCGGGCCGACTGCGACATAGCAGATATTCGCGAAGCTGCTACGGACCATGAGCTGACGGGTGGCAGCGTGAGCACGGCGCGGGCCGGATTTTGCCTGCAGACTCTGATGGTTCAAAGGCTTGATTCGATAGGTCATTGGCGATCTGAGGATGCTCGCCACTTCCGGGAATTTACATAATGAAGCTGCGGACGGCGCTAACCGATTGAATATGTTGGTGGAATTATCGGTCGGGTTTGCTATAGTAGATCTACTATGAAAGCCGAGGCCATGATTCAGTCCTTACGTCGCG
>Ga0302308_10000256_pt1 | contig 47712 bp, 72 predicted proteins | sample III_Palsa_E3_3_FD_200531 | JGI IMG/M metagenome (GOLD analysis project Ga0302308, IMG submission 200531) | Peat permafrost microbial communities from Stordalen Mire near Abisko, Sweden - III_Palsa_E3_3 | ecosystem: Environmental > Terrestrial > Soil > Palsa > Peat permafrost | place: Sweden...
TATACATGTACTCGACGGGCTTACCTACGCGTGCGGGTTCTCGCACTTCGGCAATGGTTATTTGGATGCGATAGCGCGCTAGAAATTTAATGCTCATCATTGTGACTCCAAGGTAATACTGATCCGCTTCGGGCCATCCCAGGCGTCATATCCGGCCTTGTCGACGGTGCTATATTGCCCGGTCTGATCGCGGTAGATCTCATAGACCAATGGCAACGAATCGCGCCGTAACACCACCGGTCGCATGGCTTGCGCATGTTCGACGTATTCAGCGAACGCCGCATTGAGTTGGTTGTAGTTGTTTTGCCAGTATTCAACGTTGCGGCTAAGAAACTCAATGTGACGGTCCCTATGATCCGGTGCGGCCGGCGGTGGACACTCCGGCATATTTCTGTCCCGCGCTACATCGTCTTGCATTTGTCATTCCCGGTTAGATTGGTCCGCTAAGTATAAACCGTTAATAACGTTCCGTACAAATAAAAACGGCCCGTATGCAACATACGGGCCGTTTCCTTCAATCGTCGACGCTGGTGTTTAGCTACTGGTGCCTTGCGCGGGTACTTCGGGCTTCGGTTCGAACATCCCTTCAAGCGCCGTAACGCCGGCTTCGATGTTGTCGACAATCCATTGTTCGTCGCGCTTGAGCAATGCGACGAAACGTTCAAGCAAGCTGACGTGCTCCGTTTTTACGTCGGTCAGGTCGACCGCAACGGGAGTTGCCGGCGTTACGACAGTGGTTGCGGGCGCCGGATCGGTCGCACCGGAAACGTCGGACATTGCCAAACCCATTACGCCCATCGCGATCATCGTCAGTCGAATACTTTTCATCATGGGGATTTCTCCAAAGTGTTATTAACGGTAAAGAGTCGCCACTATATCACGGCTTCGGGTTGCACAACTGTTTCATGACGAGCTGACACCAATTTTCATATGCTGCGTCTAGTGACGCTTCGTCATAACCGGTTATACCGTTTCCAAAAACGAACCATTGCGACCCAAGCTGTCGCGCCCGCGGCTTAACGGTCTGCATCGCGGCATGCTTGATCGCACTCGGTTGAATGCTGCGTCTTGCCGTCCGACGTGCAATTGACACCTTTACATTGCCGACGAAGTTTTGCACATTCGAACAACGCAACATCAATTCCTACATTCAGTTGTTCCGGCGTCGGCAGTGCGTCGGGGTCAAGCGGCACAACTTGTTCCAAAACATCAAAGAACTTTTCTTGTAACGCTTCGTTATGTTCGAGCATGATCAACCGCAACCCCTGGAATCGTTGGGCGTCGGCTTCAAGGTCCAATACGTACTTAGGAAACCAATCGCCCCGCGTTATTTCGCCGGTATCGATCAGTCGCCGGTACGCGGTTGCGTCTTTTTCCAAGTTGTCTAATTCGACTTGGGCCGCTTCGTACACAGCCGGGGTCAACACTTTGGCCGTACGCGGTTTATACGGGCTGTGCTCAAGCACTAACTTTAGATTTTCCATGACGGGTCGCCTTGTTGTTATGCGGTTGCAGCGGTCAATGCCGCCTGAGTTTTCGCGTGTGCTTCTTTTTCGGCCGCAAGTTCGGCCGTCAACGTTTCAATCTGTTGATTCAAGCCTGTCACGATTGACGCACCTTCGTCGTTAGCCGCTCGAAACGCTTCGTTCTCTGCGGTCAATGTTTCGATTTGTGCATTGGCTTCGATCAACTGCCCGGCCGTTACGCTGTTGCCTGCTGCGGCGCTCTTAGGAGCGAAAATTGCTGCTAGTTCGGCCTGTTGCGCGTGTGCCGTCGTGAGATTGGTAGGTTTGCCCATGTCTGTACGTTTCCTTACATAAGATGTTAATAAATAACTTGCAAACCGTTAATAACGGTTCTACATTGAATTTACCGGCAACTTGTCCGGTCTGTCAACAACTAGGAGTCTACACCATGAATAAGACGCACCTTAAGGCATACAGCAACGCAATCGTTGAAGCAGCGTTGTCACGATCAACCGCGCTTGAAATCGAACTGGCCGTTGGTTTTGCCGTCATTCTCGAATGCGACAACATGAAGCGTTTGGCCCGCGAAACGCTATTGACGATTTACGGTGCGGCCGGCAGTAAGTGCGCCAAGCCGGGCGATATGGATTGGAAGTCCATAAATCGGCGCATTAGTGCCGCCAGTGCGCTGTTTGACTTCGTTGGTACGGATGACATAAATGAATGGGCGCAGGGATTGACCAAACGTGAGTTGGTCGACGCGTTCCGGCCGCATATCAAGGCGCTAAAGCTCAATTCGGTCAATGAGGTATTGCTAGCATGCGACAAGATTCGACCTCCTCGCAAAGTGACGCCCGGCCGCAAGATCGGTACGCAGCATTTGCACTTGGTCATTCCGCCAAGTGCGACGCGTGAGGAACTGATCGAGCTTGCAACACAGTTGATGACAATGGCTCACGAGTTGTTCGAGCGACCGCCCGCGGCACAACCGGAAGACGTCACAGCCGAACAAGGCGAAACGGTTGTTGCATAAAAAATGCCCCGGTCAGTAATTGCACCGGGGCAAAGAGACAACCCATCATGGCGGGTCTATTCTACCCGTCCAAGCGTCTTTGCCTTTACGGATCATACGATCAAGCACAAGCGTAGTGTTTGATACGGCGTTAATAGTGCGTGGCGAATCGTGTTCACCCAATCGATACACACGGTCGCCGTCTAACACTACAGAAAACCGCACCCAGTGCCTGCGCTCAGACGGTCTGTTCGACATATTCAATTTCATCGCGTATTACGACCGGCTCGTTGTCGTCAAGCAAGCGCAATTTCCACTGTTCAATGCCAAGTCTCATTTTCCAAACAAACGCCCGTGCGGGCAACTTGCTATGGTCGTAACCTTTGAACAACTTGCCGTCTTCAACTAACCACCCGACTTTGCCACTACTGTACGTATAGGTGTCGGTCAACGTCACGACTCGGTTATGATTTTCGTAATGTTCACTAATGACAATAGCTGCGCGTGCGCCTCGTTCCCACTTCTGCATGTCTAACCCCCCTTCATTAATTCTTGATAGGCCCGCGCTGCTTCGAGCGGATCAGTTGGAATCATAACAACAGCCTGCCCGTAGTTGTTAAACGTGGTGCCCCCTGGTGCGGCCGGTGGCGGATCATTGTCAATACCGTGAATCTTGGCAAGCAAGCCTAGCGCATGTTCCTGACTACGCGTCTTTATCTCGATGCCACGCGGGCCGGTCTTGATACCGGCAAACAAACGTTTCGACGCGCCTTTGAGTTTGCGTGTGTCTTTGAACCGTACGACCTCTAACCCTTCACCTAGACATGAGGGGCATTCGGCGTTCGGCTCGTGTGTGACGACGAACCCATAGCCACCCTCATCAGTCGGCAACTCTTCCGGAACGGGTTCGTCGCGGGGCTTGCATTTGCCCGCCTGCCACTTACGGACCGCCTTTGCGTTGCGGTCCATCACTTCGGCGCACCGAAAGGCGAACTCCGTTTCATTGGCCCATTGGAACCGATGTCCCACGCCCCAACAGTGCCGGCAGTTCCGTATCTGCAATTCGCTAAATGCGGTCGCGTCGGCCGTTGCAATTTCGGTAATTAAATTGATCACGCCGGCACGGTCTAGGATGGCGGCGCGTTCGGATCGTTCTTCGATTTGCTGCAATTTAGCTGCCACTTTTGGCAACCGCACTAACGCATGCGCATTCCTAGATATCGTTGTTTCTTTCATACGTGCGCAGTCATACGCACGCTTATATGCTTCCGTATCGTTCCCAAGTTCTACACGAGCCAAAATAAACGCTTGTTGCTTTGGCGTTAAATTATCCGTACTCATATCACGCCTTTAATTGCCGGGAACAGAGAACAGTCGGGAACAGTCTAGGCAAAAACTCCATAGCCACCACCTATATACCTATTAGGGTTAATACTTATTACTTTTGAACAGCTCTTTTTCTGTAGACTGTTCCCGACTGTTCTCTGTTCTCCATAATTCACAGTAGGGCCGTCAAAGTTTGGTTGCCGGTGCCTTTGTTAAACGCCACCAACTTGTTAAATTCGGGCGCCGTCCTCAGTAATTTAAGATCGGCAAGCCAGTAATCAACGTTCCGAACGATCCATGTTCGGTGTCTAGCGCCGCTCGCATCGAATAATGGCTTGTCCACGTAGTGCATGCCGCAATCCTGTAACGCATGTTTCATTGCTGCGTTAATTTTCTTACCCATCGCGCTCATGTCACCTTCAAACATGATGCTTGTGAGATCGTTTGTAGTGATCAGGTCCGCGGGCCAGTATTTAACGACGTTAGCCGCCAGCCGTTGATAGTCCGACTTGCTTGCGTCAATGGCCCGTAGCTTCGCGGTTGTCTCAGGCGGCCGGGCGCCGGGGTTGTACTGGCTTAGATCACGTTGGCGCAACCATATACCGACCGAATCAATGAACGCCGGTTGTTCGAGCAGCCCGTACAGATAGCTATAGACATGCGCCTCACGCGGCTTAAGCCCCAAATGGATCACGTACCATCTGCGGTCATTCGCATTCATCGGGATAGCGTTCTTATGGTTCGAGAACAACAGCCAGCGACACGCGTTATGTTCCATGTAGGCCCGGCCATATTTCGGATTGATCGACCGTGTTTCTTCGGTGAGCATATTGCGTATCTTTCCCTCTAACATGTACGCGTCTTCGCGAGCGCCCGCCCGTATCTCATCAACCACGGCAATAATGCGGCCAGCAAGCGCACCATTGAACCCGCCACCAATTAGCTGATCCATATCCACACTGGGCGCGACATAACCACGCCACAAGCGAGCAATGACGGATTCAAGCCAGTTGCGCCCACATCCAAAGTGGTCCGCTATGTGAAGGAACCCGTAGTGCGGCAACACGCCGGGAAATTGCTCGATGTGAGCAAGCCAGTCTAGGAACGCCCCGGCGTCAGACCCGAACAGATAATTAACGTGTTCTAAGAATGGCCCGATATCTACAGTCGCCGCAGTGCCACGAGCGACCGGGCGCCACAGATTGAGCGCCACGCGTCCGTTAGGATCACGGGTGATGACGCTCTCACCGGCATGGAATGTTCGAGTTGCTACAGACTTGCGACCCGCATGCGTGCGCCATGCTTCCGTATGTTCGACAGTGGCGCCGTCGGGCATTACGGTACGACTTGCGGCCATCATGTTGCGCCAGTCGGGCAAGGTGAACGCAGACTTGCCATCGTAAATACTAGCAACGTTCGAGCCGTCCGCAATGAACACATATTCATCTAGCATTTGCGCCGTAGTGAGCACGGGTGCCAGCGTTGGTAAGTCCTCATCAAGATTTAACGCGATATTCGTTTGACGCTGCATCGCTTGTCGGTCGGGTGCGGGGTGTGCGCTGCGCTGCGCGACCAACTTGCGGCACTCGTCTATCTTGAGCTTGCTGCCACTGGTGAGCAAGCTGGCCTGTACGTGCCCGGCGAGCAACTCGCGCAACGTCGGATCAATACGTAAATCAACTGCGACCTCACCGGTAATTACGCGCACTGCATGTATATCCGGTGCCGCGGCTATTCGATCATAGTAAGCGTCGTATGCTTGCGCCGCATTGGCAACCACTTCCGCGTTGGCAGCTTCGGCGCGTTGGTAGCGCACCTTCGTTGTGAACGCACACGCACGCATAATGTCCCAATGCATGTATGTAATGCCGTTGCTGTGATATTGATCGGCCTTGGTACGACGAAACGCTGCAAGCCCCATCAGTCGCTCGATGCGTGGGCAGTCTTTACCGGTCCAATACGCCAGCCGACACGCGAGCGCAAACGCCGCGTTGCTCTTATCGAATGCATCACCTTTATCGGATGGGTATGCACTTGCAAGCACTGAGGCTGTTGCATTGAACAGGTCTGCGTTACTCACCGGCATGTCAGGCACTTGACCCGGCACAAGATTAGCGAACGCCATCGCAGCATTGGCGCGCACAGGTTCGGCTAAGAACTGGCGCAACAGTTCGGCGTCATCGTGCGGCCCGGCCCATTCGGGTATCGGTGCGGTGTGCCACTTAAGCGGGCCTAGCTCGCCGTCACTAACAGCAAGGGGGAATTTGTCAGCTATCCAGGCGTCCAATCCTGCGCCGAAATTCAAAAGTTGTCCCGTTGCGCCAATGCCGGTCAATGCGACAAAGCGCGACGTACGGTAACACTCGAACTTACCGCGCTTGCGGCCGGTGTATCCCGGCGGTGTATTACCCGCGACGAACAAATGAAACCCGGTGTGAGACTGTGACACTTCGAATGCTGTACCTGGAAAGCGACCGAACGTATCAAGCGCATCGGTATCCCACTTGCCGTCGACCACACAACCGTCAACGTCAATAAAGATGAACGGGTCCGCGTCTGACAATACGAACGCCACGCCCATATTGGAACGCTGCGCCACATCAAGCGCGGTTGCGGCGTCTACCCAACTGGTCGGGTCCGTGCTCGAACCCATACTGCCGTCAATGCGATAGGGAATCTTACGCGGCTTGCCGCCCGATACATCCGGCTCAAGCCGCCACAGCATAAACTGCCGATACTGGGTCAATGGGGCAAGCGGCCCCGCCAGCGCAGCACGCAGCGTATTGATATCTTGCATGGGATAGTCCTAGCGAACGCCTTTAATATTGTGCTTTTCCGCCAATGCTTTGATCGCAAGGCGGTATAGATCAGACACGCTCAGGGTGATACCTGTGCGCTTTTCCTCATGCGCCAAGATCAACGCAAAGTTGTCTTTGTCATCATCGAGCAAACGCACGCTGATAAAGTTTGGAGTGATCATTTTGGGATGTGTGACAGTGTGTGACAGTGTGTGAAAGCATAGCACAAACAAAACGGCCCGCATGGTGCGGGCCGGGAGGGGTCATGGTGTGTCGAATATCATGTGCAAGACAATGAACCCGACACACCATATTGGGTGTGTCATCAAAGCAGCAATAATAGCCAAAACTAGAAGTATCATTCTGCTTCAACCCCGACCAGATGCGCAATACCATCAGTGCCCGGCTTGCATGGATGACGAATTGCCAAATGAATATCGAATGGTCCGTTGTGGTCATTGATAGCGGCAAGTATTGCTTCCACACTGGCACGTTGGGCCAAACTTAAGGGCGCCTGAAATGCTTTCATGCCGCCACACAGACCACATTTATAAATCAGTCGCATGGCGGCAACTCCAACGGCGCGTCGTGTTCGTACGGCATGCGTTTGGTGTGCTCGTTATCGCCGGCCAAACCTTGCCACGCAATGATAGTGCCGGGGGATAGGATCATCGGCCCATTGCGAAACGTTTCACCATCCCACTCATAATAGGACTTGGCAATATTGCCGGTTTGGAACATCACGCGGTACGGCCCCACGCGGTACGGTTTGTATTCCGGGTAGTCGTAGAACGCCGACAGTTTGGCAAACGGCACGCCGGGCGTACTCAGTGTGATTTTGTCGGGTGTCACATCATGTACCGCGCCGCAGTTCTGACACTTCTGATGCTGCATGCCGTTTCCGACGATGTACCAGTGAAACTGTACCGACACTTTCATCGGCTCTTGGCAAGTGTGGCAATTATAATTTCTCATTTTTCAGGCGTTCCAAGTGAGCGACTAAGCGCGGTTGATCTTTAAATTCAGCGATGGCACGCGCTAGCCCCATACGCCAACCGAGCCGTGCGCCGCGTTCATAGGCATCGTCAAGCGCACGGGTAACATGGTCCGATGCTTGCGACGGCAGTAAGTCACGCTTCGGGAAATTCGAGCGCATAATAATCTGCAAACGCGTCAACAATTGCTAACCGCATTGCACGGGTCGGGTCATTCTCCAACGGGCGTACATACCAGCGACTTGCGCCAATTTGAACGCGAGTATCAGCGTACGCCACAACGATACGTACAACCAATCTAAGACGGGTGCGTGTAAAACCAATATGCGACACAAACCCATGCCGTTGCGCGGCTGATACCAACGCCATAGCGTCGACCGTATCATCTTCGGGGCTGAAATTGACGCCGGAAACGCCCAATGTAAGACCCCCATGCAATTCACATTCCAACCCAACGGCACACGCGGCCAAATATGCGCGCCGCAGTTCAATCGGCAAACCTTTACTGTTGTTAATCTTTTGCATTTAGTACCTCACTCGGTAAGCGCGCATTGCCAGCGCTGCGGTTAAGCCACAAGCCGGTCGGGTGTTGATCAGTCGCAATATGCCATGCCGACCAGCCCGGCGCCTCTACGCGCTTGATACGATAGAACAACAGCCCATCTTCGCGCCTAGCATACTGACGTTGCCGCCCGTCACCTGTAGTAAAGATGGGGCACATGGGTTAGGCGTTCGGTCGGATCGTGACGGACGTTGCGCCATCGGTAAGCGCTTGTGCCATCCATTCAAACGCCGCGTCACGGTCATCAAAGCGACGCTTGGTTGGTACGCGTTGTATCAATTCTTGACCTACGCCGGATGATTCAAGCGGCCATTTGGCCTTGACGAAATATTTCATACGAACCCCATAAATTGTGATGTGTGAACGATTACCGCAGTCGGTTTGTTACGACCCATGCCTTGAAATGCGCGGCGTACGTCCGTCAATGCTTCACTACGGGAATCGCGCCGCGGGTATTGCCGAGCGCCAACCCATGCACACCAACCGCATTGAAATTGTGCTTTCGCCGCTGGCTGACGACTGATACCAAACGCCGCGGCCCGATGGTTCAAGTACTCTTCGTCGGTCTCACCCGGCAACTTACTAGCATTCGCAGGCATTGCGTTTAGATCGCCATAGACAGCACTGCGCCGTAAAATCGGATTCTGCTGCACAATCCGATCAATAACGTCTTGTAACGAGACATTCACGCCCGTTTTTGCACGCGTCCCGTACAGCAGATATTTGCGATAATGTTGATCAGGCTCATTATTCAGGCGCGGTCCAAGTTTTATAAATTGGCCGATTAGATCGAGCGTCGCGCCGCTTGCCAGACGAACGCATTTCAGCTTGTTCGCAGCGGTCAACGCTTCCCAAGTTTCTACCGTGAGTACGCCTGACAAGGTGCTCATAATATCGGCCGCAATTTCAGCATTTGATTTCAACGGGAACAGACCCAAATCGTTTGCACTGAGTGCAATGGGCTTTTGCTCATCGCTGTATAGCGGGTCTGGTTCTAGTGCGTCCGTCAACGGTATTTTCATAAGTACTTTATCGCCGTCAGATACAGTCATAACAAACGCCGCAGCGCGTGCATCCAACATTGCCGTTTCGAGCGCGGTATCTTCCGGCGATAGCGCCAAGTCGAAGAACTCATCGATATTGTCCGCCTGTGCAGGTGTTAGCTCTTTCATTTCGAGCATCGACGCACAGGCGCGCATTTCATTCAATACCGCGGGGTAGCCACTACGTACAAACGAATGCCCGCTCAAAGCATGCGTCACGTGATACTTGCCGGCAATCTTTTCAATCTCAAAACCGTGCGCGTCGGCGTACTCTTTCGCTTCTTGTGCTGGTGTCATGATTATTTCCAGATGGGTTTATGAAATGCGGTTTTGGGCCATGTCGACCAGCCCCCACCGTCTAGGGAGAAATAGTGAATCATTCCGTCATGGCGATTCGTCATTTGCCAGCAACCACCACCAACCGTGTTACCGTGCGCGTCAGCAATCCGGTACGCATGCATGTCGTCTTGCCGCGCATTGTCACCAACGCACCAATTGGACAGCAACAGAATGCGATCGCCAAACGCGTTATACGCCACCGCGACATATTCGGCCGGGTCTTGCAGCGTTGGGTACGCCTCGGCACGTGCGGCGAACAGCCACAACGACACGATGCCCAGGAATGCCAGTAACTCAATGAGCCGTTTCATGATTCGTTCCTAAAATGGTTGACAACTGAAACGGAGCATAAACCGTTAATAACGGATTTGCAAGTGTGCGGACAAAAAAAAAGCCACACCGTGAAGTGTGGCTTGCATGGGTCGGGCGGCACATTACATAAGCGCCGACACTTCACGCTTCAATTCCCGACCCATACCAAAGTCGTCAAGCTCGTAATGCACTGCGCACGCGGCGAGGGTTTTAGCGTCTTTCTGCTCGATTGCAAACGCCATTACTTCCGACCGCAACCCTTCGCGCCCGTCAAAGTAGTGATTGAGCAGGCCATGCGACACCTTGCACTCACGCGCCACACTAGCCCGCGTCACCTTACGGATACCCTTGGTTCGAGCGATCTTGTAGCCCGCTTCCAATAGTTGTTTCTTGCGGTCGTCCGCGATCATTCGAATTCGAGTCATAGTATCGTTAGTAATGGTTTAGTTATGGGGATATTACAACGTTCCGGGACCAGTGGCAAACCTTGCATCTCCACCGTCTGCAATACACAGTTCGAGAAACGCCGATTGCGCCCGCTCGTGTGCGCTACCGCTAAACGTCCAATCTTCGGGTTTCATTTCGCGTAGCACGACCTGAGCAATGACACTCCCGACCATATTTGCCGTAATGTGCCGCTTGCGCCAGCCTACCAAGTCCGACGATTTGAGCACCTTATTAAGCGCAGCGCTGTCATTCGCCAACCCATACCGCACCATTTGCCCGCTATCGTCACGGTAGGCGCCGACGTTGTTACGATACAGACGCACACCCTTATCGGCCGCTTCCAGGCGTACCAAACTCTGTTGCCGGGCTTCGCTACCACGTGGCGCATCAAGAGATATTTCGTGAGGGTGAATGCCGCTTAACCCCATACGTCGCTCAAGCGCAACGACCGCATCGAGTGATACGCCGTATTCCGCGGCCCAGGTTCGGATAATGCTCATTCAACCGCCTTAAGCGTCATATGTGCGTATGTCCGCCCTATGGCGGGGTGGAAATATAAGTCGACGCAAACATAGTCACGGCCAAACAGTTGTATTGCTGTGGACTTAATCGCGGCATCGCGTATTGCTTCATACTGCGCAGGACTTTCAATTAAAATTTCTAGTTTCATTTCCGTGCCATCCGTTGTGTGAGGGTGTTTCCCTGACTGCGTTTTGCTGCGCGACGATGTGCGCGGGTCATTCGATGCATCGTCGGCCACGTCACTTGGGGCATTTCTTCCGGTAGCTCCAACGTCTTCAATTGTGCATCGAGCGCCTTAAGTTGCGCGGTTGCGTCGTTGAACCGTTCGACCGGCAAACCTTCGGCTTTTAGCGCATGTTGTAGCACTCTGCGCAATGATTGCAAGTGCCGAATTACGTCTTGTGGGGTTGGTGCTGTCATGCCGCTTGCTCCGCAGTGTTAATAATGGTTTCAGGTGGAACGATACCACGCAATTCAAGATCGGCGCAAATTTTAGCGCGTAACGCGTCGGCGTCTTTGGCGTTTAGCGTCTTCGCCTGCATTACGTCAATCTTGAACGTGAACCAAAATCGACGCATGGCTACATTGGCGTTTTCGTGGCGCGACAGACACCAGACGGTAATCGCTTCACGCAATCGGAACTGTGCGGCCTGTCGTCGCATATGGTTAGCTACTACCGGCAATCGCGGCACGCCGTACGGCACAATTGGCGCGTCATCAATGCGCGCAATTTCGCCGCGATACTGTGCGAGCAAAAGCGGATCGATTTCGGTTATGTCGCCGTCAACGGTCAATGCCCCGCTTCGGTCAGATGGTGCGGGCGCCGCGGTTCCACAATGGGGGCACGCTGCATAAATACGCTCGTACGGTTGCGCACACGTGACATTAAGGCACACACGCATCGGTATTGCGTCGTCAGAGCCACGATTGCGCTTGCGACCATCGAGCGACCATACCCGCGGTTTATCAGGCGGTCCCTCATGTCGATAGAAGTTAGCCGCATGGTCAAAGATATACGCGAACGGCTTCTCGCTCGATGCGATCAACTCTAACCGTCGTTGGGGCGGGTACATATCCCACGTCCCGGCGAGTATTGCCGATATCATCAAACGCAGCGCACGCCCCCATTGTTGACTGTAGAGCGCAAAAGACGCTGTAGGCCGAGCGAACGATACGCACTCGATTGCAGGTAAGTCGAAACCCTCGCCAAAAAGATCAACATTGACCAGTTGCAGCAATTCTCGATTCTTAAATTTTCGTAGTGCGATGCGGCGCTCATCGGGGGTGCTATCCGATGTAATCAGTACAGCCGGCACGCCTGCGGCGTTGAACGCATCGGTAATTTCTTGAGCGTGTGCAATGTCGACCGCGAACGTTACGCCCAGTTTGCCGCGTGCGTATTTGCAATAGGTTGCGACAACATCGCCAACGATCTTATTGGATTTATGAACCGCTTCACGTAGTTGTGCCGGGTTGAACTCACCGTTTGCGCCGACTGCCACGCCATTTAAATCTAGGTCGGACGGGGGAATTGCATAGACTTTGTAATCCGTCAAATAGCCGTTATCGATCAACCAACGCATCGGCGGCCCTTCAACCAACGCATCGGCTATGCCCCCTTCGTCGCGTCCCAAACCGTGCCCGTCCGCACGTATCGGCGTAGCTGTCGGCAATAACACGCGGGATTGTTGGGGAAATATCGATACGGCTTTGCCCCATTTGTTGTTCTCTAGCACATGGTGCGCTTCGTCAACAAATAGCAATCCAACCGTACTTGCCCACCGACCCAAATCTTTACGTTTGTTGATGGTGTCGACGCTTGCCACACGCCACGGTGTGCGGGCGTTGTAATATGTGCGTCCAAGCTCATCAATATGCGCTTCAACAATGCTTCGTATGGTCCCAGGTTGCGCGATGATATCGTGCGGTACATCTTCACGAGCAAGCTGCATCGATAACTGTCCGACCAGTTCGGAACGGTGCGCCATTGCGCAACCACCGGGCAACGCCGGGTTCCAGGGTGTTGCGGCATGATCCTTTGCGAAGCTACCCATTACAACGGTTTTGCCGCCCCCGGTCGCCAGTTGAACCATTACGGCGCGGGCGCCAGCCGCGAACTCGTTGAGCGCATCTTGTTTTAGTTTGAACTGAAAGCCGCGCAAATTACTCATGTTGCCCCTTGCAAAACCGTTATTAACGTTATATCCTCAAATCCGTTGTGCAATCATAACCCATCAATAGGACTAAAACATGCAACCGCAACTAGTTTTCGCATTTGACCCGAATGAGGCAAGCGAGGTCATTCTGTATCAAGTGGCGCAGTGGCTTGAAATGCAAACGGCTGAAATTATGCACGTCGTTGAGTGTTTGCAGACCAGTACGCCGCCCGTGCCGTCGCATATCAAGCGTGCCGTCGAAAGTATCGGCGCGAATAACCCGGCCGTAGGCGTCGAGTTGAATCCGGCCATCGCATTCGGCGCTCTAATGAACGGTGCCGCGGGAAACCAACCTGCAACCGTAAATGCCCAGTCTGGTGCGGTTGCCGAAGCGTTGCAGACTGCCCCGACGGGGAACGCGGCTACTTCTCAAACTACGCCGCCCGCATCGTCAATACCTGTACCCCCTATCGCGAACGCGGCGCTTGCCCCCGCGGGCAATGTGGCCCCTTCGAACCATGCCGGCGTCGTACTTGATAAAGACGGTATCCCGCACGATGTACGTATCCACAGCAAAGAGCCGACGATGACGGATAAGGGCTATTGGCGCAAAAAGCGCGGCGTGACGGATAGCACCATTCGGGACGTTGAGGCTCAATTACGCCAACTTGCCGCACTCACGCCGCCAGCGACGCAACATCATGCATCGAGCGATGCGGACGCGTTGACCAAAAAAACCAACGCACTCGCCTACGCCGATGCAGAAGCACGCAAAGTATGCGGCCCGACGCCGTTAGACGAAGCGACGCTAAAAGCGTTGAATAGCAACATTCCGACGACCGTTTCCGAAGAGCAAGCCGCATGGTTCAACGCTTATTCCGCGAAGCGTAACGCTGCATATAAGGCGTTTATGGCCGGCGAGGTGCAACTCACGCCCCCGGCGCCGTTGCCGCCTGCGCACGATACAACCGGCTTGCCGCACGATGCGCGTATTCACGTCACACCGTGGTCGGTCAATTCCGAAGGTGTGTTCGATCAGCGCATGGACGTATCACCCGAAACGAAGTTAGCGGTTATGGCGGAACTGAGGGGAAACGGTGCGGCACTGGTTGCTACTTCCCAAGTTGGCGCGGCTTCGTCTTCACCTGTTGTTCTATCGGTACCCGTTGCACCGGCCGTGACGCCAGCCGCCCCAGGTTTGCCGACTGTTAGCGCTACGGATGCGGGTACGTCGTTCCCGCTGTTGATGCGTTGGATTGTGCAAAACCAGAAAGCCGGGCGCATTACTGCAACGGCGCCGTCCGAGGTTGCGGGTTCGTTCGGCTTTGCTGATGCTGCCGGTGTTGGACAAATTGCACTCGCCGCATCGCGTGGGGATTTCTTCCCGCATTTTGTCGAAACCCTTCAAGCGTACGGCGCGGTCTAACATGGCCGACGAAAGCCCGTTTGAGTTGCGGCTTTCACAGGCCGCGTATTGGGCGAAGTGCGCCGCGTTTGTGCGAATGAACCGGCGCCCCGAAACCGGTATTATTGAAGATGAGCAGGATAATACGATACGCGACGAAGGTACGGCGATGCATTGGGTTGCGCAACGACTGATGGACGTATTTGAGGTATTGCCAGAAGTTGGAGATGTTGCGCCGAATGGTGTCATATTGACCGACGACATTATCGATAGCGCAGCATTTTATTGCGAAGTGCTCAATTCGTATGCACTGATACCGTGGCGCATAGAGGAACAACTTGCTGCCCGGCGCATCCACCCAAAATGTGGTGGAACGCCTGACGCATTCGGGCATGATTTGTTCAAACCGAAAATTATTTTGCCCGATCTAAAAGGAGGTTATCGACCAGTTGAAGTTTTCCCCAATCCGCAATTGATTGGATATTTAGCCGCGATTCTCGATGAAAACCCGGCTTGGGAAACGCCCAATGCCGTCGTTGAATTTGTCATCGTTCAGCCGCGTGCGTACCATCGTGACGGACCGGTACGCACGCATACAACGCGGCTTATGGATGTGTACCCATACATTGCGGAATTAGCGCGTGCTGCGGCTGTTGCGATGGGCGATGGCGCGATGTGTACGGCTGGCTCTCAGTGTGACGACTGCGGCGCACGTGCGGTTTGTGTCACGTGTCATGCGGCTGGCATGCGTGCGCTAGAGGTTGCGGGTGAGGCGGCGTTAAACGAAATAACCGTTGCGGCTGTCGATTACGAGTTGCTACGTATCGAAGAAGCACAGCGAATGTTAGAAGCGCGGCTAACCGGCTTACGTGCGCATGCTGCGCATATGATTCGGCGTGGTGAGACGTTGCCCCATTTTGCGATCCAATCCGGCAAAGGTCGGCTCGATTGGATTGACGACGACGCGGAACAAAGCGCTATCGCAATGGGGGATTTGATGGGTAAGAATTTGCGCAAGCGCGAAGCGGCAATAACGCCCACGCAAGCAGCAAACGTAATACCGCGGGAATTGATCGACGCATATGCGGCGAGAAAGCGCGGCGAGGCAAAGCTAGTTCGCTTTGATGCTAACAGCATCGCTAAAGCGTTTTCTAAATTGACTTTGGAGTAACACAAGATGGAATTCACAACCCCAGTAGGGCGAATGGTCTACGGCAGTGTGTTCAACGGGTCCGATAAGGACTATAAGACGGGTCAGCCGCGCCTTATAAAAAGTGGCCCGAATGCTGGTAAGCCTGCAATGCAATGGTCTTTCGGTGTGGCATACCCGAAGATGCTCGCTAACGGCATGCCCAACGAAGAATTTAATGTATTCTTCCGTACCGTTATCGATATCGCTCGCACCGGATACCCGCAATTCTTCAATGGGCCTATCGATCCGTTCACAGGCAAACCGGGTTGCACAAACCCAAGTCTTACGTTCAAGATCAAAGACGGCGACGGATTCGATAAAAACGGCAAACCGAACAATGCGAAAGAAGGTTACGCCGGGCATTGGGTCGTTTCGTTTTCCTCGATGTATGCGCCGCGTTGTTTCGATATCGGCAAGTTCGCGCCTGAGCAGCAAATTCACGATCAAACGCGAATCAAGCCGGGGTACTTCGTCGCCGTATCGGGCGAGGTCAAACCCAACACCGGATCGGAAACGCCGGGCGTCTATATGAATGGCAACTTGGTTTGTCTTGTCGGTAGCGGCCCGGAAATTGTAAAAGGCGCCGATGCGGGCACGGCATTTGCTGGCGTTGCCGCTGGTACACTCCCTGCCGGTTGTGTCGTTGGTGCCACGCCTGCCAATGCGCCGGCCGTACCGCTCGCACCCGGTGCCGTTCCGCAAGTACCCGCAGCACCACACGATGCGTTAGCGGTCGCTGTCGCTAACGGCTGGATTCCGCACCCGACCTCACCGGGCTATTACTACAAAGGTCAGGATGTTAAAGCCGCTGGCGACGTTGCGGCGCTCTATCCGGCCCCCGCGCCCGCAGCAGTGCCCGTGCCGCCCGCGCCGGTCATTCCACCACCCCCGCCAGTTGTGCCGCCTGCTCCCGCGGTTGGTCCGACGCTTACCGAAGCCGGGCAAGCGTTAGGTACATACGACTCGTTCAAGGCGAACGGATGGGATGATGCGATGATGCGTCAACATGGCTACTTGGTTTAAGATAGCCTGATCGTCAATACGCGCCCGCTTGTTGCGGGCGTTTCTTTTGGATCACTATGTCACGCCCTATTGCGTACTGCGACCTCGAAACCTACCGCAACTATTTTCTGTGTAAGTTCCTGTTCGAAAATGATGGCTCGTTTCTTGACTTTGTGCTCATACCCGGCACGCGGCTAAACGCACTCGGCATTCTGTCAGTGTTGGCACGCCACACTATAGTGACATTCAACGGCAACAATTACGACTGTCCGATTTTGGCGCTCGCTCTATCCGGTGCGACGAATCAGCAGTTGAAAGACGCTAACGATATGATCATTACCAAGGGTCTAAAGCCTTGGGATTTCTACCGGGCGTATAACGTCAATATGCCGGCCTTCACCGATCACATCGACATTATGGAAATTCTTCCAGGCGTGCGCATTTCGCTCAAGACTTACGGGGGCATTGCGCATTGTCCGACCATCCAAGATTTGCCGATTGATCCGAGCGAGGATATTGCGCCGCTGCAACGTATGCAGCTATCGAAGTACTGCGGCAACGACCTGTTGACGACGCAAGCGCTTTACAAGATCGCAATCGAAAAGGAGTGGTTGCCGCTGCGCGAACACATTAGCGCGGAAATTGGTATCGACGTTCGCAGCAAATCAGATGCACAGATTGCAGAAGCAATCACACGAGCAAAGTTAGGATTCCGGCCAACACCCCGCGTTGTCGAGCATGGGTTTCAGTTTCTCTATAAAGTGCCCACGTGTATCCAATTCCAAACGCCTCAGTTACAAGATGTGTTGCGCATTGTGTCATCGTCGTCGTTCACAGTATTGCGTAAAGAAGAATCAACCGGCGAGATTGACGAAGTGACGGGCAAGCCGAAAAAGTCCGGCATTCGCATGCATGGCGACGTTGCAAAGGTTCGCGTATCGATAGGTTCGAGCGTCTATAAATTTGGTGCGGGTGGATTGCACTCGCAGGAACACGGTGTTTATTATGAAACAACAGATACGCACGAAATTTGCGATGATGACGTGGGTGGGTTCTATCCCAAAATTCTTATCAGCTTGGGTCTGTACCCGCAAGCGTGCGGGCCGCAGGAACTCGCTATTTATACCGCGACGTACCTTGAACGAATGGCGGCAAAAGCGGCCAAACGTAAGAAAGAAGCAGGGTCCAAAAAGATTGTTTTGAACGGTAAATTTGGCAAGCTCGGTTCACCGTACTCATTCTTTTACGAGCCTGAATTATTGATTCAAACAACGATAACAGGTCAGCTAATGCTATTGATGTTGATAGAGCGCTTGGAACTCGCTGGCATAAGCGTTGTGTCGGCCAATACCGACGGCATAGTGACACGCACGCCCAGGATACTCACAGCGCGCCGCATAGCCATTATGAACGAGTGGGAAGCGCAAACCCAAATGGAACTTGAGACGACCCACTATCGCGGTATCTACATGCGCGATGTGAATAATTATTTCGCTATTACGCTTGATGGTGAGGTGAAGCGTAAGGGTCTGTTCACGCCGCCCGAAGTTGGTAGCGGCCCAAGCGGTAGTAAGGCGCCGCACCGCGAAATTTGTAGCGATGCGGTTATTGCATTCGTTAAAGACAATACGCCGGTTGACCAAACGATTTACAGGTGCCGCGACGTGCGCAAGTTTGTCACTGTTCGGGCGCCTAAAGGCGGTTGCGTGCGGCGCATACACGAAGGTACGGAGCGCGAACAGTTCGACCAAGACGCGCCCGGCCAAACGGAATACATGGGCAAAGTGGTTCGATGGGTATATCGTCGGGATTACGATGGCGCGCTGTATATGAAGGGTAGCGGTAATCAAGTTGCGGATAGTAAAGGGGGCTGGCCCGTTATGACATTGCCGGACCGTATGCCCGACTGGGTAGATTATGAATACTACGTACGGCACGCTAACGAACTGCTGCGCGAAATGAGGCTGATATGACGTACTATCATTTGATCGCGTATGCACCAGACGGTTCTAGCGAATGGTGGCTAGTGCGCGCTGTCGCCGGGACCGAAGTTGAAGCCGTTGGGTCGATATTTAGCCAGATTCGCGATACAGGCCCAATGCCCATGATTTGCAACAAGAGCTATTTACACTGATATGCAAAACATTGTTGAAATTGTCAAAACCGACAACCTTCTGTCCATCGTGTTGCGCGACGTAACGACGATGACATACAGCACGCATGCTTACAAACGCATTCCGAATGGGGAATTTACGCGGACCCCAGGCGCGTTGTACAAAGGTTCGAACTTGGATCGAGCAGTTGAAGCCGCAAACCAGTACGTTAAACAGTCGTTCATACTTAGGAGTTGACCATGTTGATAGCTCTTTGCTGTGCCTCAGTCGTGCCGCTGTCCATCGCGGCCCACTTGTGCGGTTGCTTCGCTTGGAGTTATCACAAAATACCAACACACGACCGACAACCGAAAAGCGTAAATAGTTTGCAAAACCGTCAATAGTGTTCTATAGTGGAATCACTGAAACGAAGCGGAGCAAACCATGATCACCGTAACCGACGCAGCGAAATACAGCACAAACGGCGAAGTGGCTTACCAAATTACCTACTCTGACAATACAAAGGTGCGTGCGGTTGAATCAACGGACGGTACGATCCGCAAAGAATACCTAGACGGTAGTACGTGGACTTTGGTTGGAAAGCCTTATACCGTAAAGCGCGATAAAAAGCGCATTGCTGAAAAGATAAAAGATATCTGCGTGGAACTACTTAGTAAGTAAAAAAAGCCCGCATCGAGCGGGCTTTTTCTATTGCGCCGGGACTTGCAAGCGTTGCGCTGACCAGAATCGATCGATCAAATCGTATAACTGATTCAGCATGACAAGATCGTTTTCGGGTGCGCCGCGCTTGACCATCGCACCGCCCGGCACAGTGTAAGTAGGCGGATAGTAGACAACGAACGCGGCCGGTATCGCCTTGAACGTTGCGCATACGGGATGCGCCTGAATCGCCGCTGTTGCGGTCGGCACGTCAGGATAGTTTGCCACTTGTGCACATCTCCTTTTCAGCCTGTCGGCGTTGCCATACGCCGTAACAGTTGTTTGCGCGCACGCTGCAATCTTTGCCGGCGACAAATCGCCAACGCAACAACTGATCACACGCCGCGGGCAACTTCTTTTCAAGTAGCATCGTGTGGTACATCGAATCTTTGTACGCGTTCACGCCAACGTTATACGTAAAATCCAATGTTGCAACTTTGACGCCATCGGGTAGCGCTGCATAGTCCGGTGTGTTCGCTTCAATTTGCGCAGCAATACTCGTGAGCGTAACCGACAGCATCGCATCGCATTGGGCGTTGGTGTAGTAATGCATGGGCACGCCCGTTTGACCGTCGCAAACCGTCCACGTGCCGCCCGTGTCTGCATATGGCGTGTTGCTCCGACCTTCGTTGTGCGGAACGAATGCAAGCGCCGCAGCGGCGACCGTAGCGCTTCCAAGTACCGTCACAAGTGTTCGACGTTGAACCATTATTTAGCTGCCTTGTTTTGTTGTTCCCATTGACGCAGTGCGGCCCGGTCGCCCAGGCAAACCGATACGGCCGAACGTTCGTCAATGAGCGCATTGGCGAGATCGCGAACGCTACCCGCAGCATGCGCGGGGGCATGGTTGCAACCACCCGCAGCGGCAAAGAGCGTATCGGGTGGATACGCCGGCACGCTTTTTACAATCGTCACGGTCTTTGGCTGCATCGGCGTATTGGCGCATGCCGCAAGCGTACAAGCAAGCAGTGCAACACTGATCAGTTTTATGATGTTCATTGTTGCGCCCCAGTAGCGTTATAAATCGCGTCCCAAACTTCTTTGGGCAGTTGCACATCGAGCGTTTGCACGACGCCGGGCAACTTTGCAACCTGCGCTAGTTTGGCATGTGCTGCGGTTGCGTCGCTTGCTGCGGCTGTTGCAGTTGCTTGTGCGGTGCCTAGGGCAGTTTCAGCAATCACAAGCTGACTCTGTGCGTCGGCCGCGGCTTTGAGCGCTGTATCACGATCAGCCGCGGCTTGGTTTGCTGCATTTTGCGCCGACTGCATTTTAAGTTGCAGCGGCGCCAACTTCGCGTGCTCGTGATCCGCGTACCACAACGAGCCAGCCGCGCCCAATACGGCGACAGCAAGCAAGCCGGCTAATACGTCTTCAAGTATTGAACTAAACATTACTATCCCCATCGGTTGATTTCTCACCACGCCGGGCAATTTGCCACCAGCGCACCCAGTCACCATATCTAACACCGCGCCAGAATGCACAGGCTTGGTCCGTGAACCACGGGACGCATTTTATGAGTTGCAAAATGCCGTATGAGATAGTGATAAACCAAATCAAAACCTGCGCGTTCTCACCTATCGACTGTGTAACCGATTGCATGCCCGACATTGCTGCGCCGGCCGTAACTGCTACAACTTTGACGGCCGACGCGCCGAATGATTCGCTTGCATTGCTCATTGTTGCTCCCATGGTTAGGTCGGCTCGCTACCGCAAAGCGCTTGGATCATTGTTTGAACATAGAGTTTGTGCCCGAAGTCGCCGGGGTGATTCACTCCGCTGGCAGTCACGTCGTAATACGATTTGCTTTTTAGCACGTCTTCCCACACGGCCGTAACGTCAACCACGCATATAGCCGTGGTGCCGACATATTGCCCAACGATTTCATGCATAACGTCACGATAGCCATGAAACAACGGATTGTTTTCGATCCAATCGGGATTACTGGTAACTCCCGACACGAGAACGATTTCAACGTTACCATTGGTTTGACGTATCGTCTCTATCATCCCGATCAAGTTCGCCTTGAATTGCTGCTTGGTCAGACGGCCGGCACTACTTGAGTCGTTCATACCGAACGCCAGTACAACCATATCGGACGCCGTATCAAGAATATTTCCCACATCAGCTAATGCGGTATTTGTAGCAATGCCGAATACCGACAGATTGCGCCAATAGATCGTACCGGCTGCTACGCTCGACAGGTACGCGCCGAACATATCCGCATAATCGGGAAGTTGCGGCGCTTGGTTGTCGTTAGAGCTACACTGACCACCGAGCGTAATGCTATCGCCGTAAAACGTAATTGCGTAAGGCGTTTTCAAGCCTAACGCTTGCGACAGTCGGGGCAATGGATTTGCTTCAGGCGGCGTAACCGAGGCAGTCGTATAACTAACCGCAATTTGGTAGTTTGTGTAATTGCTGCCCAGGTAGAGCGGCGTGTTTTCTTTTGTCAGGCTTTGCGACAAGTAGGGACTTGACGGGTCAGGCGTGGTGAGGAATCCAGCCGGTGCCGATACGATAGCGCTGCCGGCTGGAATAATTAACTTTCCGTCTGCATGCAGTGAGTAGTCAATGCCCTCTACGAAAGTTTTCCCAGTCGCGTATTGCACGACTTTGGTAATAGCCTGCGGTTTCCGCCATAGCGTGAAGCACTGCTCTACTCCCTGCGTCAAGGGCAAAACAGGCTCGTCGTCAATTTCACCGGCCCACCACCAATTAGTGGTTTTGCATGCGGCGACAACACCCGAATTCTGTGCGTACAGCGGGGCATTTTTGAACTTTGTGTAATCGGTATTTGATGCCATGATTTACCCTTAGATTGTATAACCGGATATATTAACGCTAAATTGCGGCGTCCCGGCGCCGACTGACACAGTGTAGTACGCTGTTTGGGCCGTGATTATCGGTGTTTCGAGAAGTGGGCCGGCGATGGATTCGCCGGGCGATGGTATGACGCCATTAATACCCGTGACGCCTATAGGCACTGCATTTGCGGCAATAGTGGCGGTTGTATTCGTTATTACCGACGACCCAAGATTGTATGTACCTAGCCAAGTTTTTGCGTTCATTGGCGTCAGTAAATTACCCGACGTATCTGTACCAATGTTAAACGCCGTAGGGGCAAACTGATTTGCTGCGACGTTTAACGCTAAACCACTGACACACCAGCGTGTTCGGCCACGCTGGCAACCCACGGTAAAGTTTCCGCCGCCGGTTGCAAGTACGCCGACCAATCCCGATGCGGTATAACCCGCGGGCATATGCGCACCACCATAAATTGCCGGCGCAACAGCACCCGTGGTTGTGGCGTATAGCAGTGCTGGATTTGTAGATGACAGTGCGGCGTTTGGATTATAAATTACGTATTCGGCAACAAAATTTGTGCCAGCAACGCCCGTGTCCATACCATTCGGGCCGACAGTACCGAGATTTCCAGTTTTGTTAAAACCAGACAAACAATATCTCAAGCCGCCTAACGCCGTTTCAACAATAATTTCATCGGCGGTAACTACTTTAGTTGCCGACGCAGCGGCAACATTGCTAAAGAAATTTAATGTTTGTCCCGCTATGCCTGACACCTGCCCGAACTGTGCGGCTTGACCCGATGATACGGCCGGAATTACGCCTAACGCGCCGGTCATTGTCACACCACCTGCAAGCGGTACAACTTGCTGTAGTTGCGGCGCCTGCGTTGCTGCCACGGCCGACCCGACATTGAACACTTGCGAACCCGATCCGGCAAGTAACGCACGTAGCGCGGTTTGTTGCGCCACGAGTAACGGCGTCATGATCGATGCATTGTTGGTGCCGGCCGACGCCTGTGCTGCGGTTGCTATCGGGTCGCAAACTACTTGCCAACCTGTTGTTGCGCCCAACGGATCGGCCGTGCTTGGAGTCGCTACGTTCGCGGCAACTAGCGATACGAATTTGGTGAACGGTGCATTGCCGCTGGTGCTGTACAGAACCACAGAACCCAGGCCGTATGAAATAGCCACGCCTGCATTTTGCGATGCAAGAATCCATTCCGGCACGGTTTCGTTTTGCAACGCCTGCAACGCGGTTGTAATCTGCAACAGCAACCAATTCATTGTTGATCGATCAATTGGCAATGCAGCAGGATCGGTCGCAAGGTCGCGTTGATAGTTGAAGTTCCAACCCTCAGTAAACGATACCGACCCGCCAACTTGTAGCGGGTCGGGAATTGCCGTAACGTCGCCGGAAAATCCGAACGGTACATCGAAATATTTTTGATTGCTCATGTTTAGTTTTCCGCCCAAAAAGTACCGTTGTTAAAATTCTGGTTAAACGAACCGAAACCGAATGCGGGCCGCGTCGAGATAATAAATTTGATTCCTACAGCGGCCGGTCGCGGCAATACATTGAAATTCTCAAGTACGAATTGTAAAGCGCTGTTCGGTTGAAACCCAAAAACGTACGTCGTGAATTCCATATCATTGCCATCGAGCACATACACGCTGCCGAACTCACCCAGGATCGCGGCGACTCGTTCGTTGATTTCTGGCACAGTGCAACGGCTGATCAGCTTGTAGTATTGCAACTGCAACAGGATGCGTTTTTGAGCGAGCGTCAAGCCCACACCAGCCTGTGACGAACCAAAGTTTCCATTGTTGAAATTCTGGCGCGTGTTCGACGCTGGCCCGAATCCAAATTGAGGCCCGGCGTTGGGCGGTACGATCAACGATAACGGCGCGCCCAATATTTGCGCCCACACAGATAGGCCAAATTCGTTTGCAGTTTCCAGATTGAAAACGTTAGTTATCCAATCGTTCCAAAATTCCGTTTGATTCGTCTCATACCAAGCGTTTTTGCTTTCAAGCAAACTTTGGATATTTACGGCGTCATCGTGTCGCCACAGCAACGCGTTCAAAAGATTTACTGAAAAATCAAATTCTTCGATACTTGCGCTCATGGTGTCACCGTCACAGTGAACGCGGTCGAATTGGTCTGTGCGCGCTGCTTTTGACCAATCGTTATATCGGCCGGCGTGAGTACCCCCGGCACGGTTCCGATGCTGCAACCCATAACAATCGCACCGGGGCACGCCGAAACAATTGCCGCGGCGATTTCAAACGGCGAAACATTCTGACCAATGCCTAACGCTTGGAATCCGTCGAGTTGCCCGGTGAAGTAATTTACAACTGCGGCCGGCGCATCGGCTTGCAAGTTGCCCGGATACGAGCCTTGCCGAATCGTCAACGCCCCGTAGATGAAAACGTATGTTGGTACGTCGTACAAAACCGTGTACGTTTGACCGCTTGCAGGCTCCAGTACCGCGACACTTTGCGCGCCGTTCCAGCCCGCGCCATCCGTTTTATTTTTGAGTAGTGACGTAGCGATTTGAAGCGGTGTCGCGGTGCCATCGACGCAAGCCCAAACACTATGCGCGGTCAATACGACGCCGTTTATCGTTTCCGTCGCGCTCGTGACGTTCTCAAGATACGCAACACTCGTGACGCCCGGTATCGCGTACAAGCCGGATACTTGTGCTTGCACTGTGCTGATACCTTGCAGCGCAAGTGTGTTGTTACGTAGCGCCCGCAACGATGCATCGTTCTGTTGCAGTGCGCCTAACGTCGTTACGCTTGCCGGTGTGCCCGATTGATTGTTGGTTATGGTTTCCCATCCCAACACAGTATCGAACGGCGTATTTAACGCACCACTTGGGCACGCTACCGGGCCGGTAGTTTGACAAACGAACGTGCCATATCCCACGCCCCCACCACTGCCATTGTCGGCCAGCACTACACCGGTCTGTAACGCGAATATTGCACCGCCCGGCCCAAGCGTCGCACGCGATCCGGCCGGGATAGGTGTATTGATTGCACCGTTTAACATCACATTCGTGACTTGGGTTGCTGTTGCCGGCGACCGCTTCAATCCCAACAAGGCGCATAGTGCGTCTAAGAAAACGCCGCCCGCCAGATTCGGATTGATTTGGTTGGCAAGTTTGGCATTATTCTGTGCGACCGCAACACGTGTTGCGGTTTCAGCGTTGATCATCACACCTTGCGGCGTGCTCGGGTCGGTATCCAGATTTGCGCCGAACGCTGCTTGCCACTCGCCTTGAACCTCAGTCAAAACATCCGACGTGTCAGCAACAATGACGCCGGTTTCGGCTATGTAATTAAATGGCGTGCTCATTGGGCATTTACCGTTGTTGGTCCATAAATCGTATCGACCTGTGCAACATAGTCTAGGTCGTTGCCTTGCTTCTGTATGGTGAACGACGGCACACCCGTTACGTTAGGCGTGCCGTTGATAATCGAGCGTGCCGCGGCTTCGAACTGCTTAGGGTTAAATCTGTCCCATGCTGTTGCACGTGTCGGCATGCCTTGATCTTTCGCATACATCATTTCGCCGCGCTGCGATTCCACACGCGATTTGGTCAACTGCGCCGTTGCAATCGGGGCGCCTTGAACGTCCGTTAGAAACGCAATGTTGCCATCGTCGCCCAGGAACATATCGCGGTTTGCATTTTCAGCAATAGTTAAACTCATACGACACCCCCAGTATTTGCGCCGCCGTTCCCATTCGTGTGCTCATGCGTCGGAAACGGTCTACCATCAATAATCGTTGATGCTGGCAAATTAAATGTACCTGTGCCAGTCGTTCCGCCCCCGCCCGTAGTATTGATGTTCAGTGCCGCGGCGTTAAGGGTTGCAACACCTGATGCGTTTAAATTAAAAGTTGTCGTATCGATTTCGACGGTCGGCGCGATGAGTGATATTTTACCCGGCCCTAGAACAATACGAGTCGTACCGTCTAAACTGGATATGACCATCGCATTCGCATCGAGCGTAAATGTGTATCCATCAAACACATCGGGCATAAATCGCCCGTTATCGAACGAATGCAAAATCTTGGTATTCGGCGGCGACATTTGCGCGGTTTGCAGAAATAACGATATGTCACGGTCGCTCGCTTCAATCCAACCAAGATTGCCCTTAACAAGTGGAAAGCCAATAAAGAACCCGCCCCCGCCATGCGCAACGACCGGCACAGAAACGATAGGAGCGCGCCCAACGCGTTGCCCACTGGTCGATATGACGCTGATAAGCGGTTGCACGCGGGCAAGGTTCGTTGCCCTGTTATAGCTGACGATTTCCGCGGGTAATTGCCCGTCCGTCCGTTGTAGCAATTTGTTAAAGCACCATGCGAGCATAGCCCCCATATTGCCGTCTGCGGCTGGCGGTTTCGAAGGTGTCGCGGGTAGATTTGGGGTGCTCATACTGGCATGCTCGCGGTGTAGAAAATTGCCGGGTATCGTGTCGCTTCGATCACGTCGTAAAACGGCGCGTCACGCGTTGCAATTTGGAACCCGGTTTTGTAAATCGTATAACTGCCGTTCAATGACGGGTTTTGTGTTGACGTTAAATTAAGTGTTCCGCCCAACTGTACATTAGGCGACAGCAGACAACGCACGCGCACGCCCCACTCCGTAACTTCTACTTGTCCAATCATTCCCGATTCGGATGAAAGCGTGTGCACAGCATCGGCAAGCGGCATACCCCGGTTTTTGCATACGAGCATGCCATCGTCAATGTATGCATCCATACCGCCTAGTTTATTGAGCTTATCGACTTGGCCCGCGGCGCTCCCAGTGTATGCATAATTTGCGACGTTCCTATCAGTCGCCTGAAACTTGAAACTAAGCCCCATCGAACTAGCCACGTCACCCGCTATTTGCGACATCGGCGTGTTAGCCACAGCGTATGACTGTGCGAGAATGTCTTGCTTAAAAAACTGTGCCGTCTTGCTGCGAAACGACATGATGATATCGGGCGGTTGTGACGGCACACCGCTGATAATGTCACCCTCATAGCGAAGGAATAAGCCAGTGCTCACGCGACCCGCCCACACCTGAAACGACTTGCGCGCCTTGTTGTAATCATAGGGCGTTAGATTCGTTGCCAGTGCGTTGCGCAAGTCACGCGACAGGTTGCCGACTTGCAACTGACATTCATTCTGCGTCACGTCAACAAACTTTGTTCCGCTCGCTGTAATGTACGCCGGGTTGGATGGGTCAAGCGACGTATCCACGGTTTCGGTTTGCGTGCCGAAACCAAACACAATTTTTACGATTCGGTCATCGAATTGCATATCAAGGCGCCTGATTTGGAGCGAGCGTAATCGTTGTGACAGCCGCTGCGTTCGCGGCGCGTGCCGCGGCTAGTTCCGCGTTCGAGATGTAAAGCAAAACATCGCTCGATCCAAAATTCGCGTACTGCGGATTGTCGCCGCTCGCCGTGGTAAAAATGAAATTGCCCCCGTCACCTTCTAGGTATTCGTACGGCATGACAATTTGCCCAACGATACAAGGCAGTTGCGTTGCGACGACTGCGCCGTTGATCGATACGTCCATAAATGTCATATCGTCGTTACTGCGCACCGTCACGTTATATTGTTGATTGTCTGCAACGAACGTTACGGCTTGACTAGGTGTGACTTCAAGGTCAATCGTTTGCATCAGAAAATCCCCTTTAGAAACTGGGATGCGTCGTACAGTACCGACGTTTGCGGCTGTTGCGCGCCACGCGATACGGTTGATTCGTCGGTTGGACTTTGCACATTTTGCGGTGCGAGCGATTGATATTGAACAGTGATCATTTGCACTTCGCGGAACTTGAACGCAACGGGCAACACGTCGAACATATCCGGCGACTCTTCGTGAGGCATCGCTTCGATAATCATGTCGTCGAACACGTCGGCCCGCGTCTGAATCGAAACCAACGTACGCGATAGGAAATAATTTTTCATTTCCTGATAAACAGACGCATATTCCTCGCCGGTCAAGATCATGGAAAGTTCGATACCGACGGGCATAATGATCGAGAAGTCTGAAACGATAGACCCGTTCTCAATCGGGTGATCCATAATTTTAGACGACCGATTTATGTTCGCTTTGATAGGTCGGGCCGTATCAAACAGTTGCTCGAATGTGACGTTATCGAAAACGCCAGTGGTATCCACACCGAACATTGATAGGATCGAGTCCGCAAAATTATTAACGGCGCCGACCGCACCCTGTACGTTGCCGACAACATTTATAAAGCTCATATCAATACCCCGTCATCGTGCGCATCGAGCGCATCGTTAATATGTTGCTTCAACAGGTCCGCGTGCGCTGCGGCAATGCCGGCCGCGTCGGTAGCTGCGGTATGAATAATCGTGTCGCCAGTTTGTACGCTCACACTGCGATTGTTCGACGTGCTCGCCGCGATACTTTGTGACGATTGCGACGCCAGCGGGGTATTCGTTCCTGCGACTTGCGTTTGACCCGATGCGATCATGTTCGCATATTGCTCACGACGCGCTAGGTTCGCTTCGTCGGCGCCGGGGCGCTCGTAGTACTTCGAATGCGCGTCGGCCGCTTCTGCGGCTGTTTTGGCCTGCCGAATCATATCGCCCGCATGTTTCTCCTTGTGCGTCGTCTCGTAATTGAAAAATGCCAACTGATCATCGAGGCTTGACCCTTCTAACGGCTTGCCGGTGTACTTCTCAAAATCGTCACGCCGTGAACCTAGCCATTGACCCAAGCCATATGCGCCGCTCGTCGGATTCTTTGCGTTGGCTTTGCCGGTGCTTTCCTGCATGAACGAACCGGCAATACCTGCGGCTTGTTCGGGCGTCCATTTGCCTGACGCGATCAACTTCGCGGCAATTGCTTTACCGTCCGCGCTATTGGCTAGGGTTGCGGGCGAACCAGCCGTGCCCGGCGAACCGCTTCCAACATCGTCGTAATGCTCACCCGTCACGGCTGATAACTTATGCCCAATCCAATTTAGCACCGCGGCCGGGGCGCCTTTGATCTTGTTGAACAACTGCTCGATCAAATCGATTAGGGTTTTCCAAATGGTGATTAGGCCGTCCATTTCGAACTTGAACCCATCGGTAAAGACTTTTGCGATTTTGCCCAATATTGGAAATTGTTTAACGAACGTGTCGAACATCGACACGGCGGCTTTTTTATAGTCTTCCCATACTTGCGACGCCTCGCCTTTGAGATAGCCGCCAAACCACTTGAACGAATTGACGATTAGGTCAAATGACATTTTGACGATTTGCGCCACTGCCCGCGCAATCTCGCCAATCATCGGCCACTTTTCCAAAATCTCGCCAATGAGTGACTTCTGACCACTGCGAAATTTCTCAATGTCGTCAATGATCAGACCGATAACCACGCCCAACGCAATGAACGGTGCCGCAGCGGCAATGATCGGCGCAATCAGTAACCACATCGCCGCTGCGGCGACGATAAGCGGGGGCACAAGCACCGTAGCAATCACTGCGCCCAACGTAGCAAATAGACCGAGCGCGAACCCTTTGTGTTCGCGGAACCATTGCAACACTTTGTCAATCCCTTGCACAACCCATGTGAACGCGGGTAGCAATCCCGTAACGATTTCGCGCTTCACGGTTTCGAACGTTAGCCCTAATTCGGCCTGCGCGATCTTGTACTTCATTGCTGCCTGCGCCTGCGCTTGCGTAACGACGCCTAGCTCTTTTTGCTTCTCGATCATTTCCTCAAATGCGCGACGACCCTGCGATAACAACATGATCGTGCCTTGATCAAGACCAAGTTTTTTACCGATGTATTGTTGTTGCACGCCGTTAAGTGACTGAAACTTTTCAGCGAGCGCACCCAACGCAATAGTTGGGTCTTTGATGCTGTCGCGCATTTGCTGCGCGGACAATCCAAGCTGACGAAACATGAACGCGTCCGGCCCGACCATTGCGCCGAATCGAGACATTTCAACGAACTTATCCCGAAGATTACTCAACGTGCCCGCGGCTTGATCAGCGTCGCCACCCATGCCAACAACGGCATTACGGTACGCGCTCATCTGTTCGACGTTCATTTGCATCGCACGCGCTTGCATCGCCACCGCTGCGGTATGCGCGGACGTATCATTGACGAGCGTTTTTAACGCACTCAATGCGAGCACGCCTGCCAATGCTTCGGCCGCGGTCTTTGCCAGCTTGACAAAGTTTTTACCGAGCGCATCGGCAGATGCGTCAGTATCGTCAATAACTTTTTTCAGTTTTATGCTGGCTGTTTCACCAGCCGCGGCGCCTTTGGCAACCTTCGTCGCATCGGCTTCGAACATAAAATAGAACGTGTCGAGTATGTTCATGCTTCGTCTTCCGTTTGCTAACGCTGCGCCTTTGCGTTAGCGGCTTTATTGGCAAGGTATTCGTTAGAACGTCGCACCATGATTATCTCGAAAATGTTTAGCGCATCTTCAAGCGTGTACACGGTGCGAAGTTCTAAAGGGGTTGCGCGCCCTTCTCCGACGATGCACGCGATAAGTCCGTCAACATTTTTTGTATCAATGTTACCGTACGATTCGCCACTTGATCGAGGATACCGGACAGCTTGCCGTTTTTGAAAAAAGCGAAATTATGCGACATCATCGCCCATTCCAAACGCATCAATGTTTCAGCGTCGACAACATGGTTATCGATCAGTTGCGGCGTGGTTAGCATCAACGGCTCATCACGCCCTTCAACGCGCACGCCAACGTATTTCATGATCTTGTACATCAACGCTTCATTGGTCGCATAGTCTCCAACCTTCGGTAGCGCACTTGTCGGGTACTGCATGATGACCTCGCGCCCGACTGTCGCGGGAAACTTTGAGATGACGAATATCACGTCCCCCATCGGTTCGAGGTCTTTAGGTTCTAACATTGCCATGTGTGGTTTCTCCAAAATGAAAGGGGCGGCACATGTGCCGCCCCGCTATTATCGCCTATGCTGGCGCGGACCTTACAGCGGCACGCGAGCGATAGTGATATTTTGAAATGCGAACTTGTACACTTTCGACTTCATGCGGCCGGCCGATGCGATGCTGTTGCTAATCGAGCCGTTCGTCATGCGGCCCGAGGAAAGTGTTACTGTGTAGCCGGACGGGTACTTACCAATCATCGTAATCTTGTCTTGCGCCGACGATTTATTTTTGCCAACACGGTTTGCCGCCAGAAGCACCGCGCAATTATTGTCGTCGTCCGATTCCGGGACCAATGCAATTTGCGTAACAAGCGGCATCGCCTTGGACCACGTGAGCAAGTCGCCGTTCAAGCCCATCGCAATATCCGCGATTTGCAGGTCTGGGAAGTCGAACGGGTCCGCGTCATCAGCGAACTGCTCAAGTACCAAGCCTGCCGGGAACGTAACGCTTGCGAGAAGCGATACAACTAGTCCAAACCCGCCAATTTCACCATTCATAATTGCTGACTCCTAATGTTCAAAGCGGGCCGCAATTGCGGCCCGGCGCGTTTAGATAAGTTGATGCGAACCGACGATGACCTTAATCACATCATCTTTGCGATAGATGATCGTATAGTTAAGCGTGTAGACCGTCACACCGGACGGTGCAACAGCCGACGTGATATTGGTAGCGAACCAGTACCCGGTCGTTTGCACTTGCTGCCATGCGGTCGGGTCATTGGTTTGCTGCGTGACAAAGATTTGCTGCGTCAGCGTCAACGTCGAATTGACGCTAATCGTACCGTTCGCAACTGCTGCCATGATGCCGGTAGCCGGCGCTTGTGCGGTCGCCTCCTGACCTTGAATGACAAGCTCACACATTGACTGCCCACGCTTGTTTGCCGGAATCTGACCGACCGCCAATTGTAGGTTCATGAGGCTTGAGCCCATCAAATCTTTGAACCACTGTTCGTTTGCGAACACCGTCGAATCGACCGGCGCAGTAGCACCACCGCAGAGTACGCCGTCTTGATAAAACGAGATGTTCGCACCAGCGCTTTGCGTTTGACCGTAGTAGTTCACACGTGCCGCATCGAGCGCATCGCTTAGTGTGTCGGTCGTCACACTAGGGAAAAACGCGCCGTTTTGCTTGTACATGAAACCGACGGTGCCGCTGACCGCATTGAAATTAATTGCCGCATGAATCGACATGGGCAACATTTCAATGTATTGGCGCGGCACGCCTGTTACGGCCGGGTCTTCGTATTCCAACCCGGTGCCAGCGATACCAATCAGCGCCGCTGACCACGTTGCCCAGGTAAGCGGCGTAACGTAGATACGGAAAACGAAGACCACATTTAGCGCGGCGTTCGCTTGGGCAACTGCGGTCGCGTCGGACAACGTGAGTGCCGACGCATCGGTATAACCGAATTCACCACAATTGTTGTTCAACGAAGTAACGCGATTGAAGCCTGCAACACGGGTTTCCAGCGTCGCAGCGCTGTTCACTAGCGCACCTTGCGATGCATACCAGCCGAGCGCCGCGGCAACGTCCGTTGTAGGCGTGGCGCCAGTCGGTTGCACCACTGCGAACGACTCGGTAACAACGCCGGTCGCGTTAGCCGTGAAGTCGAACGCTTGCGAGGTCGGATTGAACGCGACGCTACAGGCCGTAAGTTCAGCGTTGGGAGATTGCGCAGTTGCAGCAATCAACGCCGTTTGAACTGCGGTTGCAACTGCGGCGAGCGTGCCGGCCGCTGCAAGATCAATTCCGGTAAGGTTCACCGTCGTGGCGCCAAACTTCAACGACAGCACCCCCGCGGTAATGGCGTTCAACGCTGCAAGCGTCGCAATACCGGACTCACCAAAGATCGTTGCAGGTTGCGCGGTTTCGACCCAACGGGCAAATTGAATTGCCACTGGCGCCGATCCAAGCGGCGATTCGTAATCGAAATAAATCACAGACCGTGCGTACTCTTCGCTTTGAGTGCCGAAGAATTCACCCACGTCTGCGCTCGATGCGAACTGTAGAACCGCGGACGGCCCAACGAGTACGCTTGTCGTAAAAATGCGGGCGCACCACTGACGCTGTGGCACTTGCGCCGCACCGCCGACGACACTGTTAATGTCGATATACTTCGTAAATCTTATGCTCATTTAATTCTCCAAAATTATATGCGGTTGACGCTGCCCGCAAAATTACCAATCGTCGGCGTAGAGGATACGAACACATCTTTGTGCGTGAATATGATATCAAACGATGACCATAAAACGTTTTGCCCGCTACTATCTTGAAACCACACCCCCGGTAAATCTTGGACTCGCAACACATTGCACCCTTGCGCCACATACGCCGATATAGCGTCTTCGAACGTTAAAATATCTGCGGCAATGCTGGATAAATCGCCCGATGTGTATTGCTCAGGTGTTGACGGACTTGCTGGCGTAAATCCAGCAATTTGAAATCGCGTATGCACAACTTGCGCAACCGTGCGTGTGAACGTCACGCCGTCTTCGTTTAAAGTATCGGCGTAGGACGGCCAGCCCCATTTTTTACGACCGCCATACGTGAAAAATATTGTTGGCGATGACGGCGCAGCAAATTGGCGCGGCTGATTATTTTGCTTCGCGCTTACACCGGAAATCCCACGCGCTGCCAAACCAGCAATAAGCGTCGATTGGATAATCGTCTGTAATTGAGCGTCAAGCATTTGTGGTATTTCCGGTTGCCGGTCCGATATCGATACCCAACAAGCTCATCCAGCCGTCAATGTTGTACCAGTTTGTACCGCTCATAAGCTGATAGCGGCGACCGTTGCACTCGATCACGTCGCCGCTATTGTCAGGGTTACGCGTTATTGATGACGCGGCAAGTTTCGGAACGAACCATGCGACATAGGATTTTTCCCAGTCAAGCCCGTATGCTGAATAACGCGACCTATCAACCGGCTGCACGCTGCCTTTAGGAATAGTCAGGGGCGCCGCATATGTAGCAGTTTCTAACCCGGTTGGCCCGGTCGCGGTACTTTGAAATTGGAAGTATTGAACAGGCGTCGACGCTATGACCGTAAGCGCCAACGCGAGCAAATTTGAGCCCGGAATAATCACTGTGAACCTCCTACTGCTTTAGCATCGCCGCCGTTGACGCTTGATGACACCGTAGCGAGCATATAACCTGTGTCATTCAATGGCTTCGTACTGACGCCCGATACATCGACATTTTCCTCGCCCACATCGTATGCATGCGCGGCAAATTCGCCTATCGTCTTGCCCGTCACCTTCGCGCCTGGATGTTCCATGCGGTACTTACGAACCATCAATGTGATTAGCGACAATGGCGGCGATGTAATTGTTGAAATGGTTTTCTGAATGTCGGCGCCGACTTGCAACCCGACGCCATCGAGCGCTTGTGCAACTGTGAGTTGACCCTTAACAACGAGCTTCGATAAATTGAACATCAGCGCGGACCATTCTTTATCGCGTTGGTCCGCAGTGGTCCGCATGAACGGGCGCGCATGCGGACCTAATTCGTTAATTGCTGCAACGTACGCAACAGGCGTTTGATTCTCGTCGTTATATTTCGATGACTCGAACCAGCCGACACGCACGTTAGCTTTTTTCAAATCGATCAACATTTTGTCGAGCGGCCCACTCGCACCGCCCGGCACTCTACGCATTGTTGACATTATCGGAATGTCCCGTACACCTTGCGAAACGCTCTGCGCTCTGCAAGCCCCGAACCGACGTACCAGCCGCCTGCCGATTTGACACTGAGCAACGCGAGCAACTGTTTGCCGTATGGCGACGTTGCAAGCCAGTATTGAAACATGTTCTTTACTGGCGGCGCGAGCAATGACACGCTCACCTTGTCGATTGTGCTGCCTGTCACGATCACGGTATCGGTGCCGCCCGCAATCAGTGCATTGATGTATGCAAAGTGCGCTACCAAGCAATTCAACGCGTAATCGAGCGAGTCACTATTTAATCCGCGACACCAATTGTCGTTTGGACTAACAAAATTCGTCGCTTGCGCGAAATATGCGGCGAGCACTGACTCAACAGGCGCCGACGCATACGCCGGGAACTGCTCTTGAAACAACGTGTAATTAAACGTATGCGTCGCCATGCTGCGCCCCTTACCGTGCGTTACTCAAGACCCATCCCGAACCAAGCCGCGCTTGATCGACTGGGATAGGCGCGCTTCCATCTTGCGGCGTCTTCTCGTAATCGGCCGGCGTAATCGGGCCGCCCGGATCACGCGGGTTCATGTCCGATACGATGCGTTCCAACTCGCTCGCCTTTTTCTTTTCGACGCGAATATGACCGCGTTCGACAAATTCCTTGAAGTGCGCCAAATCTTTGATTGCTTCGTAGTCTTCGACGCTGACCTGTGTGTACTCGCCCAAAGACGTAATCAGATTTTTTGATGCGATTCCCGCGCCACCCTTGACCAAGACGGTGCGGTCAACCACCATCAAATCGGCGCCGCCCGGCTTGTACGTCGTGAACGCTTGCGCATTGGCAAGCGTCGAATAGATATATACGGTGCCGGTACTCTTTTGTGCTGTGATTGCTTGTGCCATGATTTTCCTTTAATAAAAATGGGGTGCCCCGTTTCCAAGACACCCCATTCTACAACGCCGCACTAATGCGACCGGCGATTACAGCCCGGTATATCGAACCACTGCGTATGGACGCTTACACATCACGCCGGCCGACGCGTTCGCGTAGTCTTCAACATATGCCTTTGCACGCTTTTCCACGCCCAGCGCTTGGAACTTGGACGGCACGACTTGGATAAACGTCTTGCCGTCGTCGCTCGAACCGTCCGCGACGCTTTCAGCGTAGAAGTACATCACAGACGAACCACCGTTGCCGTCAACCAATTCCGGCGAGGTGACGATACGCAAGTTGGCGTAGTTTTCACGAATCCATTCGCGTACCGAAATACCGCCGACCGATTGCGTAACCGTCAAATACTGGTTGCGACCCATCGGAATAGCCATCGTGATTGGCGTCGTTTCAACGTCAATCGTATCTTGCGACTGAATTTGAAGCGTTGCCAACCCGATGCGAATATCGGCGGTAATGTCGTTGAACGTCTTGGTGCTCCAAAGCGGCGAACCGGACGTTGCACCGTTGGCAACAGTCAGATACGCCGGCAACGATGGATCGTTAAGGAACCCGTACGTGCGGCCCGCGCCATCGTTGAAACCGTAGAAACCGATACGGTTGCGCTGAATGTCCAATGCACGGCCAGCCTGTGAACGCTTCTCGCCGCTCGAACTGACGCGGATACGTGCGGCGCGTGCTTCTTCCAACAGGCCGACGAGAATGCCCATTTCGAACCGCACAACGGTGCGGAACTCGAAATTGACGTTCCACGACGTAAGCGGGATATTGTTGTAATCGCCGTAGGGCACGGCGTTACCGGTTGGTTCGAGCATACCTTGTACGATTTGCTCGTCTTCCCACGAACCGATGGTTGCCATACCAACCAACTCATCGATCTTGCGCGCCGCGGTAATGAAGTTGACGAACCCCGGCAACCACGCTTGCAGAAACTGTACCAACGTCGGCACGCTTGCAGCCGTGGCAATCTCACTCGGTGCGGGCGTGATACCAACATCGTTACCGTCGAACGTGTTTGCCATACGCAGAGCGTTGACGACTTCGGCAATGTATGACTGGTCAAAGCCAATACCAATTTCGGCAAGACCCCCGTAGTTGGCGACCTGTTCGGGCGTGACTTCGAACGGTTTCCAATTCCGGCCGGAAAGCGACGAATGAACCTTGCTTTCGTCTTTGGCGGTAAATTTCAACATGTTTTAATGCTCCTTTTTCAGTTGGTCAATTACTGCGCCGAAACACGGAGCAAGACCAAATCATTGACGGTCGGTTGCGGGAAGTCTTCCACCCATGCCGGGATAAGCGTATAGGCAGCGTCAGCCGTGCCCGGTACAACCGGAATCGACAACGAACCGTCCGCTTGCGACATTTGCACTTGCTGACCAATCGTTGCAGCGGTCGACAGTTGAGCAACGATAATTGCGAACGTAGCGAAGTCCGCTACAACCTGATTCGGCAACGCGAACGACGGCGACAGCGGACCCGCGGCGCCACCGAACGACGCATGCTGTTTCGGATTTGCCAACAGCCCGAAGAAAACACCCGTGCCGCCTGCCGCCACAGTGCCGCCCGCAGCGGCTTGCGTGAATCCGCGACCGAACACATTGTTTGCGGGCGTGCCCGTATTGATCAAGCCCGGATGCGACCGCACCGGACCATCGCGTACGATTTCGCCCGGAATACCGAACCCGTAATCGTAATTAACGGCTTGTTGAAAAGTACCCGTCATTTTTGCTACTCCCTATCAGTGACTACGGATTGTTGATTACGAGCGTTCGGCCACTTGCGCCGATACGAACGACGGTTTGTTGGACCGGTCTTTTGCATCGCCCGCAAATGCGGTCGGCAGCTTACGCGGCGACGGGCGATCATGCAACCACGCTTTGACGGCGCCGATTTCCGAACCCTTTGCGGCCGGAATTTTGAGCTTGTCGACGGCATAGACTGCTACGTCTTGCGCGGTCATTTCGGAATGGTCGAACGTGCCGACAAATTCCGATACGTCCGACGCGAGTTTGTCGCGGCTGGCAATCGTTTGCACGACTTCGCTTGCGTCCATGCCGCGGCCGGCGAGCGCTTCGGCAACGGCTTTTTGGATCATCTTGCCCACTTCGGCGGCGTCCATACCTTTACCATCCTCGCCTTTACCGGCTTTGGATTCCTTCTCTGCTTTCTCGCGCTTTTCCTTTTCTTCCGGCGTTTCTTCGGCATCAAGCCCGTTCGCACCCTTCGTACGTTCGTCGCCCGGCGACTGCATCGTGTCACCCGCAACCGTGCCCAAGTCTTCACTTTCGCCAACCGATTTCAAATCTTCGATTGCTTCAAGCAACGGGACGGCGTTACTGATTGCTTCAACGGCTTGTTTCAATTCGCCGTCTTTGTCTTCGCCGTCCTTAATTGCTTCGGCGGCGTCGGTTGCGAATGCTTGCAACCGTTGGCGAAACACTGCAACTGCGGTGCCTGCCTTTTTTACAATTTTCTTCGTTGCCATAGTGACAAACTCCTTTGCATCAACAGTAAATGAAAAGCCGTCCATTACGGCGACTTCCGGCCCCATGCGTGCGTCGTCAACGCTTGCAAGATGGTTGCCACGTATGCGCCGCTGCACATAAGTATAAGGGATGCCGTTAAACGTCCCTGGTGCGTACTGATATACGCACCGATACCCAAGTGACAGCGGCGTTTTTCCGCCAGCAATATTACCGGCGAGAATTTCGCTAAAACATTTGATATTTCCTTTAAGCGTTCCGAAGTCGTCAGCAGGATCAAACCATATCTGTTCGCCTGTCACGCCGCGGGCTACCTTCTCATCAACCGTGAGCGTCCCGGCCGTTCCATCGCCTAACATCGCGTGCTGAATTACCCAGGGAACGAGGCGGAACGATTTAACGCACGCGGGGTCCGCTAATTCTTCGGCAGGTCGATAAACAGCAAACATTGCATCGCTATTGCCCTTAGCGACTTCTTGCGGAATATTTTTACCGAGATAATTAAAAACGCCGACTTTCGACAATGGATTGTCCGGTACTTCGAACCAACCGTTAATGTCGTATTGACGCATTGACTCTTGAGCATCCATCGCAAACACATCGTTAAGCACGGTTCCGGTTGCCGCAAATAGCGCTTGCGGCAATTCCATAAATCCGAACCAACCGTGCCCGATATGCTCGTCGTTCAACACCGGGTTAAATTGATCAACGCTTGCCGAATACAAACAGAAATTGTCGTACGTACCGTGTTGCGCCATGTCGCCTTGATGCGCGTACCCAGTTTCTTCCATCGTTTCGCGTCGTGCGCATGCTTCGGGCGTCTCGCCGTCTTCAATGCTGCCGGCCGGAAAACCCCATTCGCCGTTTGGCCGTTGCAATAGCAACACCTTGCCATTACACAAAAACATAACGCCCGCGGAATCAATCATGATTAGATTACCTTTTCATCGTTATCGAAACGGAATATCGGCCGCATGGTACACCGACAGTACGGCGCCTGTCCGGGTATGCCTCGCTCGCCAAGTCCGGGACCGTCCAAATGTGGCAAGTCGTCAAAAGAGAATATTTTACCGTTCAACACATCACGGTGATATGCACGGGGGTGATTGCTGCCCCCACTGTGTACCCATTCAAACTCAGTCACACCCAACGCTTCCATCCGGCCGCGGTTAATGCCGTTGTACGCTTTGCGCGTCTGGTCCAACGCAACATTCTTTGCCCAGTTGCGCACCGTAACGCCGTACTGGTCCAACTGCGGTGTTAGATCGGCTAGACCATTGCCGGTTTGGATCGAGCGCATAACAGCGCCCGTTACGTTGTCGAGATACTTTTCAGGAATACGCTTAATGAGTCCCACATTTTCAACAACCGTTGATACGAGTACATCGCGCAAGCTGTCGTTCAATACGTCGGTCTTGAGTGTCAACTGACCTGACATTTCCTTAAGCGATATCCCTAGCTTTTTGGAACTGTCTTTATCAACCTGTTGTGTCATCGCCTGCGCGGTTGGCAATGCGATCTTGGCAAACAGCGCGGCAAATTTATCGCGCATGCCGTTGGACAAAATGCGCGCTTGACTTGCAATGCTGGCGTCCATTGCCCAGGCCACCGAGTCGCCAGCAAACGCCGAATAGAGCGCTTCCACTTCGCGCCGCACCTCACGTTCCATTCGGGCAATGTACGTTTCGAGCGTACCGAAATAACGCGTGGCAATCGCACCAGCCACAATTAGCGGTTTGCCGCGTAACGCGTCAGGTTTGAATTGCGCGGCCCACGCCGCCTTTTTGCCGACAATCCGTAATTGCTTATGCGCCACTGCGAGCACTCACACCGGCCGAATTAGCCGACGCCTTATTTTCCGGCGATTCTTGACCCGCACCCTGCGGCGCTGCGTTGTTAGGTGTCACTTCGTCGGTCGGCTCGTTTGACACAATCAACGGCTTGAGCGTCGAGTAGCCGCTATTTTTGTCATTGCGCAACCGAGCGTTCACGGCAACGTCATCGACCGCGCCAGTTTGGACAAGCGCCAAATCAGCGTTTGCATTGTTCAAATTGATTTCGCTATATTCCTTCGCCGTGGGCGAGTCTAACGGGTTCCACGATACTGTCGTATTAGCGCCCCCGTCGACCGCACCGAATTCAGGAACTATGTACGACATTTTCACTAGCAAATGATTACGTTCGAGAAACGGCGTCAATTCGTGCGTCTGGATAGACTCAAGCGTTTCGTGATAACTCGATTCGTCATAGTCGCCAGCACTACCACCCAGGCCAGCCGCAGCAGTACCCATGATCTTATTTACTGGCGTGTCGCCGGCCGCGCACGCCAACGCATATTGCGTATCGATCACGTTCGCGAGATCGGCAAGCGACGTGTCGAACTGACTCATTTCGTCGTCTTTGCCCATGATGCGCACGCCGTAGTTATCGCGTGTATCAATGGTGAACGCCATTGAATCATCGAAGTCTTGCTTATTCGCCATTGCGTCTTCGATGCTGTCGAGCTTCAACGTGTAGAGGCGCTTCGTCAGTGCCAACAACGGCGCTTCGTTGCCCGTGCGTTCCGCGGCATACACGCGTTCCATAATCTTCTGTGGAATCGGCACGCCGCTGTATAGGTACGACGGCTTCAGCAAGTCAGGCGGTTGCGCGGTGCGGAAAATGCACAGATGTGAGCGATGATATTTTTTACCATTGATCAACCACCACGTAGGTTCGTAAAAGTCGGGCGCGTCAGGTTGTGCCGATGCTTCGGCCGACAAAATCGGCGCCATCCAATACGGGTCAACTTGGGTCCAACCTTTAAACGAGCCGCGGCGTACGCCGTCCGGGTTGAACGGCTTTTCGTAATAGTCTTTGTCGGGCGATTCGATGCGCGGGATTGCAACACGGATGCCAAAGATTCGGCCCATGCGTACGAATTCGAGCAAATGTGCATCGATTTTAAATAGCTTGTCGTACTTGGCGTACGCCGCTTGCACGTCTTCTGTGAGTTTTTCTTCGCCCACTTCATTGACGATTTCGTATCCTTGTCGGATTGCATCGCGTGCGGGGGTTGTGCATATTTTGTCAATCATCCAATGTTGCGACAAAATCGCACAGGCTTGGTGTCCAATAAATGATTGCGTACCGAACCACTGAAATAGTGCGTCCGACATATTGGGTTGACCGAACGTATAGGCCGACTTGATGCTGTTCCAACCGTCGCCGCTATCGTCCATCGTGCCATCGGGCAACTGCGGACGGGGCGCCCAAGCGCGGGTGTAGTTGGTCCATACCTCATGCAATTGAACCGTCATTTTTGACAGTTTGCCGCGGCTCAATGAATCCGTCCGATGCGTCGAGAACATCGAACCTTTTAATACTTTTTCGTTTTCGATACTTTCGGTCGGCTCTTGTCCAAGCCGTTTGCGTAGCCATGTGAGCATGATGGACCCCATAATAAGAAACGCCCCATTTTACAGCTTGGGGCGTTGGGTCCAACTAATCCGGGATTATGGGTCTTACGAAACAGCGACAGTTCGGGTTTTCGTCACGCGGCCATGTGTCAGGCCGCGGCGCATAACGACGGTGCAAAATGAGGCGAAACTTCAAAGCGATCCAAGCGGCAATTCGTTTTTCGTTCGGTCCTAACGGCTCACGTGCCACGTTGTCATTCTCAATGATAAAACCGGGCATCCATTTTTCCACTTTATCCCCCGACAAAAGTTATGGTATTTTAAACCGTCAATAAGGGGTCAGCAACTACTATTGACGGTTGTAGCTATTACGCAACATGTATATCGATGGTAGTTTGACGGTTGCGCATGTTGCGGCGCTGTTTGTCATCAAGACTTTGATACGCAAACCGTGGCCCAATTGTTGACACTTTGTAAAACACATGCTCGCCGGGCTTGACGTCACGAGCGTGGCCCAACGCTTCAACTTGTATTAGTTGCCCAGGTTGTGACATTTCGCGGGCAACAGCGATCACAAGCAACCAATAACAATCGTCTGTATAGATCGTTACGCATGGGTTCGGGTAAAGCACTTCAACCGTGCGGGAACGCGGCACACCGCACAATTTTATCATGCGAGCGATATCAGCCTGCGTCATTTGAAACCCCCGTCAAAAATGCCACAGTTTATAAATACGATTATCCACAACACGGCGCGAATCGTGGCACGTTGCATTGAATACAACGGTTGTGGACGCTTGTGCATAATGATTGCCGATATGTAATCTATGCCCGGTAGAACCAGCACCAACCAGACGGGCCAATGTGTCATTGGATGCTCCTGAACACCCAACTAACTGCGACCGTTAGCGCAAGCATCAAACCACCTTCGCATATGTAACCAACGATCCATGTTCCCAAATCGGCACCTTTTCCTTGTAACGCTTTTTGTACTGATAGCGTCGTACCAACTACGAGTATTGCAACAACTATCATGTTCATCGTTCTATCTCCAAGTTGACAGTACGGCCAAAGTTTGAACCGTTAATAACGGTCTGTCAACGGGAAAACAGCGATGATTTCTTTTCTTCCGGCGCGTATAGGATCACTATCATGTCGGCGTCGTTTGGTGAGCGTTGACCGTCCGGGGTCTTGTCGATAATCATCTTGCCCGCATCGTTAATGTCGTACGTCGCTTGCGACAATTGCGCGGCAATCCTGTTGCGTTGCGCACCCGGTATGTCTTCACTAATGCTGATAAGCGTTTCCGGGTCGAATATGGCACCGTCTTCCACGGCCCGATGCGTACGCTCGAATCGGTCGCGTAATGACCACCACGCTTGCGCTTTGAGGTTCTTAAAGAAATCCTCATTCTTGCGCGCCCCCACGCCGCGGTCATCACCACGTATCACGAGTTTATCTTTGTTCACTACGGCGCCGGAACCCCTATAAGGCTCGAATTTACGCTGTGCATTGGTACGGTCGGGTCGGCTGTTAATTTGGGCCGCGTCACCACGTACGCCGACGCCTAGACCGTCCGAATCGTATTTGCAATTGTCATAACCGAACTGGTCGCAACGTAGAAACGTTTGCTCCGTGGTCCAAAAAATCGTTTTACCCTGGCCTGACCACGAATCAACGTGACGCAACTCGATGCCGTATCGACCGCCCCACGAATTCAAATCAACACCTTCGTCGGCCACATCGAGCGCGGACTTTTTAGCACCAGTGACGGTAATACCGAGCTTACGGGCGGCGCCAATGGCCGATTGGACCCATGCGGACGGTATGACCACACCAGACTTAGACGCGCTGTAATCAAGGTCAATTTCCTGTGCAACGATGATTGGATTCAAATTCTCTTTTTGCTTCGCGTACCAAATTTCATCCTTGCGCGGGTCGTCGCGCCACGAGAACGTAAATACGCGATGTGCGGGCCACGAGTGCCGCTTGTCGGCAAATGGGTTATCTAGACCATTGACCGAACTGATATCGATCAAACAGCGCGTGTTTTGCGATAGTGCCGCGTCGCTCAAATGCGGCCGTTCGATAAATGCCGCTTCGTCACGACAGTACATTGATGCGCGCCCACCGCGACCAATATTGTCGCCCGCCTCGCCGCGGATAATTGCGCCTGTTTGCGGAATGGTGATCAACATATGCTTATCGCAATCACGTCCGCCAACTTTCCAATCGCCGCGGAATTCCTTGGGCACATTCGATAAGAACATGCGTATTTTGAAAAACAGACAATCCGGGTCGCCCGCTCGATCAACTAGGATTTCCTTACGCGATCCGAAGCCGGCCGTGAAACCGTCGTTGAATAACGCCAGTGCGCTAAACAATGACACCATCATCCAAGATAGGCCCATATCTCGCGATTTGTCCGATAGCGCGAACTCTTCGGCTTTCCACCGATCAAGCACCCATTGAAGAAACTCGCGTTGCCGCGGGAACAGTATTAACGGTAGCAATGCTGGCTGTGACGTACCGACGTTACGTGGGTCGAACGTAGTTCCCCAGTCTTCGATAAAGTCGATAGGGTTCGCCGCGTAGTGCGTGCGCAGCATCGCCGCTAACTGCGGATCGGCGCGGATAGCGGTCAACTTATCGATGCGCCACTGAAATACACGCGGGTAATCGGGGTTTTTAAAGTCGTGTTCGTACGGGTAGGGCATGAAAAAGGCCAGATGTGGAATCTGGCCTTATGGTACTACGCGGGGTGTTGTGGGCTTACTGGACGTCGGCCAATGCTTTCATATCGGCCATTGCTTCGTCGGCGCCATCAAAGAACCGCGCCGGGTTAATCTGATAGCCGCTTTCACGATATATCAGCATTGCCGCCAGTTCCGTATTGAAAAACTTCTCAAGTGCATAGCCCGCTTCGCCTGCCTCATGTACAACCCATCCGGCCCGACAATGCGTCGTTTCGCAAGTATGCCAAGTGCCCATGTCGAGTGCACTGGGTTGCGACACACGTTCATAAATGCGCTTATGGATGTCGGGAATTATCGGCACGGTTGGTACTTTCGAATCGACAACAGGCACGTGCTTATTTTTGCAGCGCGAGCAGTCCGAGCAGCGCGAGCAGTCCGAGCAGTCCGAGCAGTACGAGCAGCGCGAGCAGTACGAGCAGCGCGAGCAGTACGAGCAGTTCGAGCAGTACGAGCAGCGCGAGCAGTACGAGCAGTCCGAGCAGTACGAGCAGTACGAGCAGCGCGAGCAGTCCGAGCAGTACGAGCAGTCCGAGCAGTACGAGCAGCGCGAGCAGCGCGAGCAGTTCGAGCAGCGCGAGCAGTCCGAGCAGTACGAGCAGTACGAGCAGTCCGAGCAGTCCGAGCAGTACGAGCAGTTTACTAAACTTGCTAATGCTGCTTTCGCCGCCTCTTCGCTACCAAAATATTCAACGGAACAACGATTGCCGTTTTCGTCACTGATCCAAGTTTTCATTTTGTCATCCAAAGTTTGGGTTTGTGCATCAGACTATAAATCACTATTGACGGTTTTGCAAACTAAATTCGGCCCTAAGCATTTGTAGCAGATGTACTGCACTAGCATGAAATTCGGCTTTCTCGAAATATCGCTCCCTACGCGCAACAAGATGTACCGTGTCCGGGACTATGCGTTTCGCAAGTTTTAACCATACATCCGACGTTTTGCTGTGATGCTCAATAAGTCGATTTAACGACATACCGCTGTGGTTATGGTCCAACATCGCGCAACACCTTTGGAAAGAGAAACATTGGGTTAAGTTTCCAGGGTGCGGGCGCTATAGTCAACGGCCCGCATTTGACCTCTACGTAGTCGCGCCACTTGATGCGTGGTTGTGCCCGGCGATGCTTGCGACGTTGGCGGGCGTTCATGACATACGCCTTAACCATGCGCTAGTTACGGGCGGCACACTGTATTTCAAATCGGCCGGGTCTTCAACGCGCAACACGTCGTGCGGTGTTGCGCGAATGTAGTCGAACGCTTTGTTTGTCGCACCCTGCAAACCAAACGCCATTTCAACAGGCGTTACGTCCTCAGCAAAATTGACCTCTAGGTAGACCCTCATTTCAATGTACCCCTAGTTCCGCTTCGTCAAGAAAGCGACACGCCGCAATCCAAGCCTCAGACGATGCACCATCGTCTTGCAAAAAGTGAATCACATTACCAAAGTCGTCAATGATCCAATCATGAACCATTATCGAGCGCCCTAAATTCCAATAGTTGTGGATGTATATCATTTTGCGCACCTTGCCCTAGCTAATGCATTCTCACAGTCGCCCGCGATATCCGGGTAATGCGCCCAAGACAAAACGCACAGCGTATGTTCCGGTCCAAAATTGAAATACTCGCCGGTCCATTCGCGCCACATGTAGCAATAACCACCCGTGGCGCTAACCTTACACAAATACAGTCCGATTAGTGGGGGCGTGTGTTTGGGATAGTCCAAATACTCGTAATGGGTCGCGTCCATCAATAGTCACCAGCGATCAAATGGGATGCAATGCGCCGGCAAACGTCCGCTTGCACACGTGGCAAACTCACAAACAATTCGTTATTGCGCATTTTGATAAGTGTCCAAGCCAACGTGCTCACATTTGACACATTCGGCGTCGGATCGAGCGCATCACAATAGAGCGCTACGAGCGCATTTACATTCATTTCAGCCCCTCCCAAATAACCGCAAGAATCATAAGCCCGGCAAGTACGCTGTTGATGGTATCGAACATTGTCATGATATAGCCCCGGTTAGTTGATGGTTTGGATTCTAGGGCACTATTGACGGTTTGTAAAGCAAATAAAAAGCCCGCAACGTTGCGGGCTTGGTACGAAGTGGGGCGGTTGGTTAAGGTAGCAGCGCTACACAGTCACCGGTTTGAATCGTGTAGGCGCGTTGTAGGAACGTCAGGTTATTGTCGCTACGTCCGGCCAACGAATCTTTAGCCATTTGCTCACGCCACGCGAAATAAGCGGTGCGGTCGTTCACATGTACCGCACCGGATTTTACCTCATCAATACATGCCTGAGCATTCGCTGCAAACCACTCGCGTGTAGCCTGAATCGTTTCAGGGGTTAGCTCGGTATTATTGAATCGCGGCATTTCGCTTGCTCCGTTTGGTTAGTGATTCAAGAATAGTTCACTATTGACGGTTTGTCAATCTTCGAAATAACCCAACGCTTTCGCCGCTGCTTCGATCATGTCATCTTTGCGAGTCAATAGTTGACCCATGTTCTCAATGATCTTGCGCGACGCATCTTGTTGTTCCGTAAGCCGTCGCTGCAAAACGTCGATAGTCTCGGTCTGTTTAGCCATCAACCATACAACTTGCGCATACGCGACGAATGCACCGTTAGGCGTCGGTTCGCTAAGCGTGCCGGGTGCTACGTCATAACGGATCAATTCATCGAGTTTCATCCCAACCTCCGTTGCCTATCAACTGATCAATCTTGCGCGGGCTTGTCAATGCTGTAATTAATCCAGGTAACTGAGCTTTTGTTAAATATCGAATCCGGCGTTGCTCTGACGCTTGCCCATAACGTTCCACAGAGTAACAACTTTGCCAAGTATCCCGTGCTTGTCCGGCACGTCCGTTAATTGCCTGACGTGCCAATAAATATTTACGATGTGCTGCCCGTACAGCCGCACCACGATCCGACCTATCCAGGGACTTCGCCGCGATCCATTCGCGCAACTGTCGGCGCAAGTCGTCGCGTTGCTCTTTGAACTCTTCGTAATCGATCATTTGAACGTCTCCCGCACGTGCGTTGTAAGTATTCGCGATAATTGGCTGATTATTGTCATAGTGCCGGACGTCAACACTCGATGGACGTGCGAATCTTGGTCAATTCCCTCACGGTGGCATCGCAAAATTTCGAGAAGACGAAATGTAATATCGCATTCCATGCCAGCCACATATATGTGCTCGACGGGCTTACCTACGCGTGCGGGTTCTCGCACTTCGGCAATGGTTATTTGGATGCGATAGCGCGCTAGAAATTTAATGCTCATCATTGTGACTCCAAGGTAATACTGATCCGCTTCGGGCCA
>Ga0302308_10000260_pt1 | contig 47316 bp, 65 predicted proteins | sample III_Palsa_E3_3_FD_200531 | JGI IMG/M metagenome (GOLD analysis project Ga0302308, IMG submission 200531) | Peat permafrost microbial communities from Stordalen Mire near Abisko, Sweden - III_Palsa_E3_3 | ecosystem: Environmental > Terrestrial > Soil > Palsa > Peat permafrost | place: Sweden...
TTCACCAGCAAACGGCGTGAGAGGAAGGGTGATAGCCCAAGTTGTTGGGGCGGTGCCGATCCAATAGAGGGTGCCACCGAAGGCGGTAGAGGTTGCAGCGCCAGTTTGGCCAGTGGTGCTTTGGAACTCAGTGCCATTGCGAATGGAGTCGAGGGCATAGTCGTAGCCGGTGCCACCTTCGCCTTCAGCGCCACGGATGACCGTATTGGAGGAGACCTGGGTCTGCACTTGGGCTATTGCTGAAGCGATGAACCCTAGCAATAGCCCTCCGATGAGGAGAAGCTTTTTCATAGTGCCCTCAGTTCGCCACGTTGACGCCGGCGGGGTATCCGCCCATGATGGCGTTGTTGGTGCCGTTGTACATCTGGTCGTCGCGGTCGAGGACGACGTAGGATGAGATAGTTCCGGCGGTCATGGTGGCGCCCGCGACGGTGTAGAGCAGACGGACATAACGGGGGACCGCGATGCCATCTGGTGGGCGAGGGAAGTCCATGTCGAGAAGGCGGCCGCCCGCGGAGAGGGTGGCTAGGGCATAGGCCGGGGAGACCCACCAAGTGGTAAAGGCACCGGGGACGCCTGCGCCGGAGTCAGGGGCGCCTTGGATGGCGACCGAGAGGGTGCCTGCGCCGCCTGAGGTGAAGGTGGTGCCGACCTGGACTACGAACTTTAGGGCGGGATCATCACCGATACCCATGTCCCGAGCGCCACCACCGTTTGCTGAGGTGGGGATGCCAGAGGTGATGCCGTAGTCGAGGGTGTTGGCTGAGGGCTGGGTCCCGACTGCGATCGCGAGAGAGGACCCGATGTCGAAGGTTTGATAATTGTCGAGGATCATGTTACACCACCTGAAGTTCGTTGTTGAGGATCGCGTCACAAGTGCGGATGGGGATGCCGCGGAAGGTAGTCACAACCTTACCATTAAATTCCTCAAGCCGTAGCAGCACGTTCGTCTTGTTCATTGCCTGAAGGTCCAAGTAGGTCCGAATGACGCGGTTGGAGTAGATCACCACTCGGCCCTGATTGGCCCGAACTTCGGGAGTGTCAGAGGTCTGGATGGCGGTGGCTTGAGCGGGGGCAGTGGGGAGGCGGTAGAGCCCGCGGACGATCAGGTTGATGAGGTTGGCTGCGGAGACGCCGGTGAGTTGGGTGACGTCGATATTGGCGATCCGGGCTTGGTAACGCCAGTCGCGAAGGGTGAGGCCGATCTCCCATTTGAAGTGATCGCGGTAGGCTTGGTAGGTGTTGCCGTTCGCGTCCTGGACCGGCCACTCACCCATGTCGCGATGCTGGAGCCCGGTGATTTTGCCCTTGGGGAAGATACCATGCATGGTATCGGCGCCCCAAGTGGTGATCCAGAGCGAGGTGTTGGTATTGGAGGTGCCGCCAGCGTCGAGGACGTTGTTGGCGGTTTGGGAGTTAGCGGTGTTGATGGTGGAGTAGCGCGGGGCAAGGCCTGTGAAGCGTTCCGGGTTGATGTGCTGGTTGCCGTAGATGTAGGTCGAGGCGACCTGCTGGGACATGCCCTCGAGGAACGCGCGGACTTCGGAGAGGCGGAACTCAGCGGTGTTGCCGTTGAGGTCGGCGATGTCCTTGTCGATGACCGAGTAGGTTTCGAGGTTGCCGCAGGTGTCGGTGATCTGGGCGGTGGTGGACTTGGCATTGGGGACACCGGCGTTGAGCAGGCGCCAAGTTGCTTGGGGCAGACCGGTCCGGACGGTGGTCTTGTGTCCGGTCGGGAGGTTGCCTTCCATGACGATCATGTCGTCAAGGATTTCGTTCGTCTGGGAAAGGAGTTCGATGATGGTCGCGACGCGATAGCCATCATCCATGCGTTTCGCCCAGTCACTATAGGTTAGGGCAAGTGAGCCAATTACGGCCATGGGTTAAGTCTCCTGAGAGAGGTTGAGGTTGAAGCTGTGGTGTAGTGCATCATCCGGGGAACCATTCTGAGCTTTGCTGTTCAACCTCTCTGAGGTATAGTTAGCCGGGGAGATTTGGGAAAAGGGACTTAGCAGCGGTCGGTCGGGACGCTGCGCCGGGAGCGGTTTGGCCGGCGGGGGATGGGTTGGAGCCGTTAACGTGTTTGCCTTCGGTGATGAGTTGGGAGAGTTTCCAGAAGGCCTTGACGAAAGCGGGGTGGTCTCCGACGCCGGTGAGGTCCATGGCGGCTTTGAACTCGGCGGCTTCGGCCGGGGGGAGGTGAGTGATGGCTCGGCCAATATCGAGCTTTACAGCGTCGAGGCCGGTCTTGTCGCCGTTGACGGCCTTTGCGAGTTCGGGGTCGGCAGTGACTTTGGCTCGCCAGTCGGAGCGCATGGTTTCGACGGCGTTGGTCGGGGCCTTGGCGAGTTCGATCTCACGAGCGGTTTGGAGATCGACCAAGCGTTGGGCTTGATCTTGGGTAAGGCCGAGTTCTTTGAATACTGGGAGGGCAGCTTCGACGGCCTTCGGGTCGAGGGTGTAGTTCTCGGGAGCCTTGAATGCGGCATAGGTATCGGGGGCCTTGCCGGGTTCGGGGGGCTTGGCTTCGATCGGTTTGCCATCTTTGTCGAGGGTGGGCTCGATGGGCTTGTCAGTTGACGAGGTTCCACCCTTCGGCGGCTGGGTCTGGAGTGATGGGTCCTTCGGCTGATCCGGCGTCCTGTCGATAATCTCCCCCGTCGCCGATCGGGCTGCTGCGTCGTTCGGAAGAGGGGTCGTGGTCGGGGTCGGGGAGATCGGGGGCGCTTCGGTCGTTACTGTCGTGTCGGTCATTGTTGGCTTCCTTGGTCATCTGGAGGTAGGCATCGGGACAGTGGGCCATGATATCGGAGAGTAAGCGCTGGCCGAAGTTACGCTCACCTTTAGTGTAGGCTTCGCGGAGTGCGTCGCCGGTGAATGGATCGGTGAAGATATGGGCTTCGGTGAGCTTCCGCCACATCCACGCGCGACCTGGAATGGTGGACATGATGGCGGCTACGGCCTCGCGGTCTTGGAGGACGCGAAGCTTCGAGGACTTCTCGGCTGAGCGGATTTGCTTGCGGTCGGCTGCGTTGTCCATTAGGAGGCCTGTGACTGTTGGCCCTTGGGCATTAGGCCAGCCCCAGAGAGATTGGCTGCGCCCTTGGAGAGTTGCTCAGCGATCTGCGCCTGCTGCTCTGCCTGCTTCTGTTGGGCGCGATCTGCACGGATTTGGGCCAAAGCCTCGGGACTCCTAATCATCTTGGGGTCATTGTTCTGGAGTGCAGAGAATTTGTCAAGGGCATAATCGGTGTCGATGTTGTCCATGGCGGCAGGGACGACCGCCACGAGTTCGCCGGCGAGTTGGAGCAGGGATTGGATGCCACCGGCCGCGGTTGCGTCTTGGGCCTGTTTGAGCATGGAGACGTAGTTGATGTTGATCATCTTGCCTTGGATTTCGGGCGGGGAGGGCGGGAGGATGCCAGCACGAGCGGCCATAGCGAAGACCCGATCGATGGTTGGGCCGAGGGCTTCGTTGTCGACGCGGTCGATCGCTGGGCCGAGGGCGACGAGGGACTCGGATTTGCGCATGTTCCATTCAACGGCGGTTACGTTGGAACGGGTTTCGTATTGGGAGGCAGTCATGAGAACGTCGTTGAAGAAGGTCTTGCCGAGGCGGGCTTTGACCTCGTTGAGGTCCTCGGTGATGGCTTGAACTGGGAACTGGTGGGTGTCGTAGACTGACGCGATACCCGGTTTGCCACTGGTGGTGAAGCCTTGGACGTAGGTCATACCACCGGGGAGGAGCGAAGCGGGTTGGTTCTTGAGTTGGACATCGGCGACGAGCGGTGGGTTGACCATCTTGTCGATGGCTTGAGCTTTGCGTCGGGTTTCGAGTTGGACTTGCTTCTGATCCGGGAGGGCGTCCATTGCGGGGGATCGGCCGTAGGCGTCGTTGGAGACGGTGTCCCAGCGATCGATTATGGCGAACTGTTCGAGGTAGCCCTTTTTGCGGAGGAAGCCACGGCTTTGGACGTTGGAGCCTTGCGGAGCAGCACTTCCACCCCATTCCCAGTAAAGCTCACGGAATGCAAACCTGGCTGGAAATCCAAACTCTGCAGCGCGGCCATCATCGTTGGGCTCAACTGAATGAGCAACGATGACCTCTCGAGTGAGATTTGCACCACCTGGGTCCTTGTACAATCGTTGAACTGATTCACTACAATTCTCCAATCCGAACTCAGCGACAAGGCCGCTGACGGTGAGGGTGAACTCGCGGTAGAAGATGGTGGGGCGATACTTGCCATCGATGTCAACGTAGTATTCACCGAGGCATGGGTTGATGCAGTTGATAACGTTTTCGAAGTCTTCGTAGATCAGCATGGCGGCGGTGCCGAAGATCACGAGGTCGAAGTAGAAGACCGCGATGGCGTTGTAGAAGTTGGACTCAGAGAAGATGAGGTAGAGGATGCGTTCGCATTCGGCGAGCCAGAGGGAGACGGGACTTGTTTGAGTACTGTCGATGGTGCCGACTCGGAGCTTGAACCATGGGCGGGTAGGTGACGACTTGCCAGAGACGAGACCTGACGCAAGGTTTCGTGCGCAGATCACGCCGGTGGAATCGAGAATGTGTTGGTTGATGGGCGACCCGCGAGCCATCTGGTTGGGGGTGATTATCCACTTGTACCGCCTAGGTAAGAAGTAATCGGCTAGTTCGCGCCAGTGGCACCACCATGAATAGCGATTGACGCGAAGGCCCAGGAGGCGACCTTCGCTGTATTTGAGCGCCGCGAGGTCGGTGGAGGTGGGGGCGGAGTCACTCATTGAGTGGGGACTTTCCAGTGGGTTCGGCTTTGAGGAGTCGGCCTTCGGCATGCATCTGGGCAGCCGCCATTAGGGCAAAGGGTTCGCTTGGGGGCGGGACTGGAGGGAGTCCTTTGGGGCGGGGGGTGGATGAGGTGAAGGGGACTACGGGCATGGGTTAACCTAACACATTGGGCCTTTAGGACCTTTAGGGTAGATGTTATGAATGCCTTCTGCCCAAGTCAATCGTGGTGGATGGCTAGTAAGAAAGGCACAGGTAAAGCCTGAGTTGTTTTGTTGGTGAAGCCATTGATGGACGTTTGGCTCTGCTAATAGAGCCGCGGTAATTCGAGCCTTGCAGGATTCGGAGCAAGGCTTAGGGTGTTGATAGCATTTGTTGAGTAGAGTGCTCATTGTCCTAGGAGACTCTTCTGGCCATAGCCGGTCGCGGGGACTGCAGCTGAACCAACGAAGCTTGGGGTGGAGCCTTGGGAGCCGGAATTCTGGGAGCCGATCGGTTGTTGAACGGGTGGAGCAGCTTCGGCGGGGGTGGGTGGAGCGGTGGGGGTGGCGGTGGCGGTTGGGGCAGTGGCAGCACTCGATCCAAAAAGGAAGCTCCCGATAGCTTCTAAAGGGCTAACGGAACAGAGGCCATGGGGTTGGTCATGAGGCTTCATCGGTATTCTCCTTCCCCAGTGTGGGGGTTGTAGTGGTAGGACTTGGGGCCGGAATGGGCGTAGACGCCGGACATGTGGGATTCGGCGTATGGGTCGTATTCGGTTTCGATGAGCGGGCGATGGGGATGGTCGCCACCGGCGAAGGCGTTGCGGGCTAGGGGGCCACCGAAGGTTAGGACGAACGCATCGAGATCATCCATGATGATCCCGGGGTTGTCCTCCATGATGTCTTCCTTTGACACCAGTTGGATTTGATCGGCTTTGTTGAAGGTGTAGCGGATCGCGAGCATAGCTGTGCGAAGGTCGGGGTCGAAGGGGAGCGCGCCGGATTTCAGCCACGCTCGGGCGGCCCCGTACATGGCGGCGCGCTTGTTGGCGTAGGATTCACCGGCGTTATCGAAGACGATGCCGGTGATGTCATCTTTGCCGCCGAATTGGACTTCGATGCAATAGAGGCGTTGGTTGCGGACTTGGTCCACGACGCCACCGCCAACGCCACCGCCATCGATGAAGATACCGTCGGGACGGAGGGTGGTGTAGGTGGAGTGGATTCGGTTGGCTAGCTCGGTGGTGGAGATGCCATTGAAGACCTCGCGGGGGATTGATCTGGCGTCTCGGCCTTTACGGGGAAATATAACTGAATTGTTAGAACCGAATCTTGCAACGTCCACGCCAATGGCAAGGGGGGTGAAGGCATCAACGAATACTTCTCGATCTGCTGACATAGCTGCATCAATGTCTGCTGCTGAGAAGAATTCCATTTCGCCGATTCGAGGGAATTGACCGAGGACACGAACTCGAACAAAGTCTGAATCCGCTCCATAGGCCTTGATCCATTTCTCGAACCGGGCCTTGTTGGTGATGGCGACGGTGCGAGAGTCGATTTGCTTGGTGAGCCAAAATTCCGCATGTTTGCCTCCTGTGAAGCATTCTTTGAACCGGCCGGAGTTGCGGGTGGGATTGCCAAAGGCGATCCACATGATCTGGGTGTTGTCATCGGTGAGGGCGCCCTCGGCGGTTTCCCAGATGAGGTCGTTGATGGCTGAGGCCTCGTCGAAGATTACGAGGACCCGTTTGCCTTCGTTGTGCATACCGGCGAAGGCTTCGGGGTTCTTCTCGGACCATGGGATCATGTCGATCCGCCAAGTGCGCTCGCGGGTGGGGTCCTTGGAGGTGAGGGAGGTGGCGTTGAGGGTGAAGTGATCGCGGGCGAAGAAGCAGAGGTTGAACCATTTCCCGACTGCAGCCCAGGTTTTGGTTTTGAGTTGGGTTTCGGTATTGGCGGTGACGATGCCGAGGGTGTCGGGGTAGGTGGTGAAGGCCCAAAGGATGATGATAGCGACGAGCGCGGACTTGCCGATGCCGTGGCCGGATGCGACGGCGATTTGGATGGCCTCGGAGGTGTTGATCAGGCGATCGCGAAGGGCGCAGAGGACCCAGACTTGCCATAGGTCGAGGACGTGGTCGGCGAGGACGGTGCCGGGTTCGCCCCATGGGAAGGCACCAAGAGCGAAGGCGTAGGGGTCGTCTGCGACTGAGGCTAGCCATTCAAGAAGTTCGGCGGTCATGGCCTCGGGTGGAGGGGTGGGGGCTAGCATAGGGGAAGTCCACTTGGGCGGGCCAGGTGCGGACTACGTCCGTGGGTCCCACGTGTACACCTGGCCCAAGAGTGGCTTGTTGCTTGCAGCGTGCTGCTTACACCGAAGATCATTCGACACCGCTCCTGTGGGACTGAGGACACCAGGTTACGGGGGATGAATGGTCTTAGCACTAGCGGGGTTCTAGCTGAACCCTTGGGGCCTGCCCTTTCGCAAGGTTGAGTGCGCCCGGGTCCACTGGGCGTGGGCTCGATCGGGCCAAGGAAAGGCGGGGTGGAAGTTTGTTTAAGCATCTGAACAGAGCCTATGTTGAAGCAAAGCCACTGCGCCCATTAACATTCCAGCTTGCTCACATCGACTAAAGCCTGTTCCAATAGCTCCATCATTGCTAACATAAGCTACGGCTACACCAACTACTTCACCTTTACGAGCTAGTTCAAGTGCACTTTCAAGCCGTTCGATTACATCCTTATGGGTAAGTTCTGGCCGAGTGACTAACTTCACAGGGGTGGGGAGAGACCCAGCGCGATCGAACTCGGAGCCTGCCGATCCAAACTCTGGGCGATCAAGCAACTGGGTCTCTCCTTGGGTGAGGGCGCTAGCCGAAGCGCCGGATGGGGGACGAGCCCGGCGATGGACCGGGGGTGGCTTTCGCCGGGCTCGATTGAGGTCCCGTGGATGAGGCCTCAATGGTTTTGACTTCACGCTGGGCCGGGGCCGAACGCCGCCGGGCCGCTTCGAGGTTGGCCGCGAAGTCGACGTTGACGTTGACGGATTTGGTGACCTTAGAATAGCCGAGTCGGTCGTAACGATCGCTGGTGACTTGAACCAGCTGGGAAAGGGGAATGGTTTCGTCCTCTTCCATGGCTTTATCGAGCCGGTCCGAAATCAATTGTTCGGCCTTGAGGGCGTTCGAGCGCATGTAGTCGGTGACCGGATCGGCGGTCTCGCGCCATTCCTCAGTCAACATGGTCCGGTAATGCGCGACTAGCTCAATGAAGGAAGGATCATCCTTAAGTTGACTGACCCTATTGTAGCTCATGCCACAAGTCTCAGCCACTTCACGATTGCTCATACCGGATGCTACGGCACGGGCTACCCGGTGGTGGGAATCCTTAAGGCTTTGAATATGCCCTTGGGGCCTGGGCGCTTGGAGATGGGTCAGGTCAGCCCGGGTCACCTCACGGATATCGGTGATCTCCGGAAGGGACTCGATTGCGCGGCCGCCGTGTTGAAGTCGAGCCATTGTTAGAACCGTCGGTGCACTGGGGCTGGGGGTGAGCGGAAGAGGTGAGCGATAGGAACTGGGTTCGGCGATTTGAGCTTGATGTTATATCGGGGCTTGTAAAGTTCGATCATGGCCTTCTCGATTCGGTCGAGGTCTTCGACGAGGGTCGGGAGAACGTACACTTGGTCGAACAGAACCCCCCGGAGGGAGGCCGGCATCCACGACGGGGTGGACTTCCGACCCCAGTTCGATCGATGGGCTTCGATCCGTGACAGCGGCTTCTTCGACTGGCCCACATACACCACAACCCCATCCCTCAGCAGGGCATACACCGCTGGCTTCAAAATGGGGCTAACCTCAATGAATCCCTCAAGCACCGGATCGGTCTCCTATTCTCACCTTCGATTCTCCCCCATTCCCCCGCGTAAGTCAAGCGGCTCGTGTGTATGTTTCATATGCATGATTCGATTTTTGAGTACAGGATATCCAACACCTCTGCCCCAACGCGAGCGACAAAATTTTGGCCCCACCCCCGCCCGACGAACGATGCCGGTGGAGTGGGGCCAAGCCGAAGGCCGGAGGGCAGGTCAGGCCTTGACGGCGAGGAGGGTATCGTTCGCCTTGACGAACGCTTCGATGGTCGGCTTGGCCGCGAGCAGGCGCTCAATCTGACCACGGTAGAGGGTGACCGGGAAGCGGCCAAGGCCGTAGATGGACAGGGCGCCCTTTTCGGAGACCTTGAGGGAAAGCGCCTTAGGGGCGGACTGCGCAGTGATCATGGCAATGAGTTCGGCTTGGGACAGCTTGGTGAGATCGGTCATGCGCTTAGCTCCGGTTCATGCATCGACGCCGTGTTGGCGACAACCCGAATATGCGCCCGGCCATCGCCGTTGTCCAATCACGAAATGTTTCATCGATGTAATCGTTCGTGATCGCTGCCACTCTCTGGTATCTCTCTCATGTCCCCCTAAGTCACCTCTCATGAACTCATGTACAGACCGTACCCCGTGTGTACCCCTCCCACCGTCTATCTTGGGTCTGTCTGTCTTACCGTCTCAATATATATCCTGATTAGGACAAGGACACACCAACACAGACACCGACCTACCCATACACACGGGGTATACCCTGTAGATCAGGTCATGAGAGGTAGGTTAGAGGGACATTAGGGGCGGATTAGAGTACGATGAATTGGGCCTAATCTAACGAAGATTTGGCTAAAGATCATCGTTGAGTTTCAACAGGTTGTGTGGTATGATATGCTTACAATCAGGAGAGGGAAGATGGGCCGCAAGCTGCCACCGCCGATCATTCTAAAGGTTGAAGGAATAAGCCAAGCTGAGAATGGTGATACCTTTGTTGATGACTTCACAGGTGAGGTATTACCTAGACTCAAGGGTGAGGAGCGCGTTGGTAAGACCATCTCAGGCAATGAGGCTGATCTTGAGCGGCATAGGCTCAAGCGGGCTAAGCAGGATGCTGTTCTCAAACTCGCCGGGGTATTGCCAACACGGGCCGAAACGGTTGGCCGATTGGTTACGCCAACGCTTGTTGGGCAACGGCCGATTGCTACCCTTGAGGTCAATGGTAAGCCGATAGCGTTGTATATTCCAAGCATTGATCCTATTCGGAGATGGTGACTATGCTTACCTATAACCAATATCTACAGGTTGTTCGCATTATCCTAGCAGATGATGAAGCTTATAAGCATGGAGCATGGGCTATTCGTATTGAACCCGGTCCTGTCATTGGTTTCTGGTGTAATCCTGTTAGCTTCCTTCGCTTTGACCTCAGGTATAGACTTGACGGTCAAGGTAATCTCACTCACGACAATGATAACATAAAGCGCCTCACGCTTTCGTGATCGATGTTCCCGGTTCGTTCACGCCGCTCGCCACAATCGCGCCACAATCGGGGCGCATGATGCACCGATCGCCGAATGCTGATAGCGCAGCGTGAAGCGTGTACTTCGAACTAACCCACAACCCTAGGAGATAGCATGAGCCTTAGACGATTGAACCGTAAGGTTAAGACCTTAGCTAACAAGGGTAAACCCGGTATACCTAATCGAAGGATGACAACTCGGATTGATAGCAATGGTGATCTACGTGAGTATCACCCAACTAAGGGGTATAAGCGCAAGGTCGAAACCGGGAACTAATCCCCCGGTCTGTGGGTTATGCCCACACTGACGAGACCAACTTGAGAGTGCGGACCAATGTTCAAATGCACTTGTGGACGTAGCTTTAAGTTTGAGTATCAACTAACTAATCACATTGGTATGTTCATTCTCTTGAATGATAATGTCGATGGACATAAGCGAATAGTTTGCGAATAAGCGGGGACGCTATAACAATCCATGCGTGGGCATTATCCCACGGGCTGTTTGAAACCAACTAGGATATGGTAGCCGAAGCGTAGGTTATCATGGGATTGTATCCCCGGCTAGAGTATGAGGGCGAGTGGGTTTCGTCTCCACCGCTTAATTATGAGGTAAGCAAAAATCTGCCTCATACTCTAGCTCGGCGTGCAATCCCGCACGACTAACCCACTAACCAAAGCCCAAGCTGGCTTAGGGGCAATGTTAGGGTAAGTGAACACTAGGCTTCGGCCTGACGTTCCATAGACCCTTCCATCCCTTACGATAGCCGCTCCGCCTGGGGACTGCCCGTGGGTTTAACCAAGAAGGCAGAAACTTATGTCTGACTTGCTTACCACAGACGACGCTCCGACAATCGCTCCCGACGACGAAAAGTTCTTCGTTACCGTTCCCCTGAAGAACGGTGCAGGCGAAGTCCGTGTGGATACTCGTTCGTTCAATGACGAAGTCTACAAGGAGGTGCTCCTTCAGGGGATCAAGGCAATCGCCGAACGGAATATGTCGAAGCTCACCAAGGAAGCCTACCCCGTGGAGACCGAACGCAAGGCCGCTATCTTGGCGAAGGCGCAAGCCAACGTCAAGGCAATGGCCGAAGGCACGATCAAGATCACCGGCAAGACCATCAAGAAGGTCTCCGGTGCGATCATGACCGAAGCCATGCGGCTTGGTCGGAACTTGGTCAAGGACGCCATGAAGGCGAACAAGATCAAGATCTCCCATGTGAAGGCTTCTGAGATCACTGCGGCGGCTAAGGCCTTGCTGGAGAGTGACCCCTCCATCATCGCCACCGCCGAGGCCAATCTTAAGGCCCGAGAGGCAACCCCGATGAAGATCAACATTGCTTCGTTGATCCATGTCGATCCGGAACTCGTTCGCAAGGACGAAGCCAAGAAGGCCAAGGAGAAAGCCGAAAAGCCCTTGAGTGCAAAGCAGGCGGGGAAAGTCGCCCCGCGTGCTAAGGGTTCAAAGCCGGTTGCGCAGGTGAACGCGTAGTCTGGTAACAAAGCGTTAAGCGTAGACGTGAACTTCTGACGCGAAGCGCAGGTCTGCGTACCACCACACTGTACAGAGCGAGTAATAGGAACCTCTAGCACGAAGAAGCAATGCCGATCTGCTAGTTGATGCAAAGCCTAGGATCGCTCTGTACCCGGTGAATAAGGCCCCACTACCCATGAGGCACCTAGCCTAGATTGTGCTGTACGCAATCGAAGCTCGATGGCTAAGGCCCTCATGGTCCCTTTCACAAGATGATCGTAGATTGCTGATCCAATCAAAGACGATCATAGAAGGAACAACCCAAATGACAGGCCACCAAATCAATTCCCTCGTCGGCGATCTTGTTGCTATGGCGAAGGCGATGGAACGTGTACCAGAGCTTGAACGAGAAATTAACACTCTTCGCAATGAGAATGAGTACAAGCTTGGAAAGATTGCTGAGATTGAAGCCGATCTTGAGCAATCCCGCGCCTATGTCGTCTCCCTTCAAGCCAAGTTCCATGAGGCGGAGGTAGCCAAAGACGCGGCCGAGACCATGTTTCTCGAAGCTGATGATAAGCTTGGAAAGGTTGCCAAGGCTTTTCAAGTGGCTCTTGAAGCCATGGATCACACTGACAAAGTGATCACCGAGGTTATAGCCAAGCCGGAACCCGAAGTGAAGGCTGAGAGTGCTGAGGACCCTACTTCTGCTCAGTCTGTCGATCATATGCAGACTGCGAACACTTCGGCGCAGGGTCAGAGTGAGCCGGACCCTACTGTGAAATTGGCCTACACTATCCATGCCTCGACTGTAACAGAAAGCGGGCCTGCTGGTGGAGTTAATGAGCCTCATCCGTTTGGAGAACATGGAGGCGGAATGAGTCAACCTATTACTAGCTGGCCCACTACGCCCGCTCAACCTTACCTCGGCCAAAACTACTTCGATTGGCCCGCTTACGTCCCGCATGACCAATGGATCGCCGGTGGCGGAACTGAGCATGACTACTGGACCCGTCGTTAACTAACCCAATGGCCTCGCTCTAACCCAGCGAGGCCATTTCTTTACCCACTAGACCGATCAAAGCCAAGGTTGTTGACTTCCCTGCTATGATATGGTACTATGGTAGTACAATCAGGAGACCGATCATGCCAACCCCAATCCACTACCTAGGCCAATCCTTCACCGATCACTCCGTGACCTTTTCCATAAACGGCGTCCGTTGGGAATATCACCTAACCCAACATGGCTGCCACTCCGTTGATTGGTTATCCCATAAGGTCTCCATCGGCAAAGCCCTCGCCTATGCCAAGCGTCATTCCCTCAAAGCCGAAAGGGTCCTCAATGCCACCGTTTGACGCCTATGAAACCTATTGCGCCCACCAACGCGCCCGAGGGGCTCCATGTCCTTCAAGGGAATGGTGGGACATGGCCTGCAAGGCGCCGCGAACCATCACAAAGCAAGACGACGTGAACTTCGACCACGCGAAGGAACTGGAAGGGGACGCGCAATGACAATGTATAACTGCAAACACTCCGGCGACCAATATCAGATCACCAAGTTCAACACCTCCGGCGAAGTCGAATCCTCCTACCTCTGCTCCCACCACGAATGCCAATGCCCGGCCGGGGTCCGCCCGACGTGTAGGCATCGCCAGATGTTACCTGCATTCCTCGAACAGGGCTTGGTCAACTCTCACCTCTTCCTCGACTGGGACAACGGCCGACGGGTAGTGGACTTTGATGGCCAACCTGCGACCGTACAAAGCAACGAGACCATCGATTGGAAGCCAGTAGAAGGCGTAACTGCATACAACATCTACGAAGACACCATCGAACCTGATCTGGCGCCGCAGGCGCTCACTGATACATATGCGCAGACCGATGACACTAGCAATATCGATTGGGATATCCTCGCTGAAGAACGGCTTGGTCAACGGCCGGTTGCGCCAGCAGCAGATGTTACCTCGAATCGCGATCTAGCCAAACAACGGCTCCATGCTGAGAACTACGGGACTAAACCTGCGAACTCATGGAGGCGGTTTTGATAGAACCGCTCATTATTCGAATTCAAAACATCGAAACTGGGGACATTGGTAATCTCAACTACCGTAATCTTGGTTGGGATGATGAATTAGGAGCTTATGTATCCGAATTTAGCACATCTAGTCGCACAACCTACAGTATATTTCATATTGATAAGTATCTCGAATTCGAATGTCCTGACCCTCAAATGCGCCTTAGTTATGACTGTGAGCACCTAGAACGCAAGTGGGATTCAATTCTACAAGAAGGTGGGCTATGATGGGTCAACGCGACGATTCCCCAATCCCTCCCCATGCCCTAACCATGTGGCTCTCCGACAACGATATCATCGTGGCCCTCCCCATGACCGCCGGGGGCACGCCCTATTTGATGAAGCTCCCTTTGTCGACGGGCGGCCTCATGCAAGCCCTCACCCTCCTCCACAAGCGCAAGGCCGAAGTCCTCGATCCCACCGAGGCCAAGGCCTTATTCAACCTGCGAGCCGACCCCACCGCGAACCAGCCCCAGGTCAAACTCTCGAAGGCCCAGGAAAAGCTCCGAGAGGAAACCACCGAGGCCCAACGAGAGAACGCTCGAGCATTGTTGGCCAAACTCGGTATCAAGTAACCATGAGCGCCGAAGGTTACTTCATCATCGCTCACTGTGTCAACGCCACCTCCCTCACCCGGGCCGAGGTGGAACTTGAAATCGCCTCCGAATCCATCGACGGCCGTTGGTACACCAATGAAGGCATGGAGGTGTGGCCCTTTTGGAAACAACCGATCGATTTCCCCATACCTGCGATCCCAGAAGGCTGGATTGAGTGCCTGCACAGTATCGTTATCAAACCGGCCCCAACCATCCCCCTTGCCGATCTCCTCGGGCTCCGAAAGCCAAAGGCCCAAGCCGAGGCACCTGCCCAACCTGTTCACCGACGGTTCTAATGAAACGCCAACCTCCCAAGCCCGACCACCGCCTATCTTGGCGCGATCCCTCGATGCCAGTCCTCGGCAAATCCGGCCGACCGATCCCACACGAGAAGATGGTGGTGAAAGCAAACCTCGCCCTTGAGCTATCCAAAGAACCCACTTGGCGTAACGATCCGACCTACGACATGAAAAGGAAACCGAAGTGATGGACGTCTTCAATGCTAAAGCCCTAGCAGCGGCCAACTCCCGATGCGCAGCACTAGAACGAGAACTAACCGCAACCAAGGCCAATCAAGCAATTCTCGCTATGGCTCTTCGCAAGATGGATGAACTTGCATATCAAATCTCCCAATCATCCTCAGCCGACCAAATGCGTCCACATATTGCCGAGCTTGTCCTCAACAGCGAGCATCGACGCAAGTCCGAATCCGATCGTATCGCCTCAGTGATTCACACCGAACTAAACGAAGCGAGATATGTCCTATGAGTGAGCCCTCCTCCTACCCCCGTTACGAGACCATCGCCGGGCAAGCCGATCCCGCCATCACCTACTCCCGTCTCGTCGAACACCTCAAGCTCGCGGCCGAAGCCTCCATGGTCCTCGGCCACCTCCGCAAGGCCAACGGCGATGAACTAATCGGGTCGGGCTTCCTCGGCATCGGCCAACTCCTCGAAAAGACCTGCGTGCAGGTGACCCAGTTGGCAACAAAAGGGATTAGGCAATGACCAGCGAGGAATTACAGGTTAAGGCCCAAGAGATTTTTGGTGATATAGTCGAATTAACTAAGGGTCCACAGGATGCAGCCGAGTTGATTTTCTACTTGCATTTACTGTTGTGGCGTAATCAAGAATCACCGACAACGGCAGTAGTGATGCTTGATACATTTAAGTTTATGTTCCTAGAAGCCTTGGGAGAAGGACCCGGTTTACAATGACCTCACTCAACCCCACCCCCGAACAAGAAGCCATTCTTGAACAAATCACCGTCAAGCCCACAGAGAACTTAATGATCTCGGCCTTGGCCGGAACCGGGAAGAGTGCCACCCTTAAAATGATTGATCAAGTACATAAGATCACACCTGCGCTTTATCTTGTTTTTAGTAAACGAAATCAATTAGAGGCAGTAGCTGCGCAAAAGGGAGGGGAATTTCTTCCTACAACGAGGATCAAAACCTTCAACGGCCTAGGCCACGGCATCTGGGCCAACTCCATCGCCCCCACCCTCACCCTCGACAAGGACAAAACCCGAAACGCTTGGCGAGCCCTCATGGACGACCTCACCCGGGTCGAACAATCCGAACTCTGGCCCCATTACAGCGTGGTAATGGATGGTATCGAAAAAGCAAAGTCCCTTGGTTACGTCCCACCTGCGGTCAAGTTCCCCCACAAGGCCCTAATCGATCGCCGTTCTCTCCACCTCGCCATGGACGAACGCCCCACCGATCACGCAGCGGAAATTATCGATGACATCCTCCAATCCTCGATTAGTAAAGCTTACGCCGGTATCATCGACTTTAACGATCAGATATACATGCCCGCACTGTTTGGAGGGGCATACCCACGCTTTCCCCGAATCATGGTGGATGAGTACCAAGATCAATCGCCAGTTAATCACGCATTGCTCTCACGACTCGTCAAAGGAAATCTTATTGGAGTTGGAGACCCCAATCAGAATATCTACGGCTTTCGTGGAGCGAAGTCCGGAGGTATGTCCTCCGCAGTCACCACCTACTCCATGGCCGAACTTCCCCTCTCCGTCTCCTTCCGCTGCCCCTCAGCCATCGTCGAAGCCGCTAGGTGGAGGGTCCCCCACTTCCAGTGGGCCAACATCGGTGGGTCAGTCGATTCGCCGACCATATTTAATGGCTCTAGTTTCCCTGACCACAGTACTATTATCTGCCGCAATAACGCTCCTCTCCTACGACTCGCCTTTAAGCTTATTAGCAGTGGGCGCAGCGTCAATGTGCTGGGGAGCGAGCTTGGCCCTCGCTTGGTCAACATAATGAAAAAGCTCGGCGATACCTCCATCTCTCGCCAAGCCATGCTGATCAACATCGAAGCTTGGCGAGAGTCGAAGCTTGCCGCCGGTTCCAAGTCTGCTCCCGACATGGCGGACTGCATGCGTGTGTTTGCGGAGCATGGTGATAGCTTAGGCCAAGCCATCTCCTACGCCGAACACCTCTTCGCCCAGAAGGGAACCATTTCCCTTCTCACCGGCCACAAGTCCAAAGGCCTCGAGTTCGACTCGGTCTACTGGTTGGACCCGGGCCTCGTCGACATCACCGTCGAACAAGACGCCAACCTAAAATATGTGATACAGACCCGCAGCAAAAACAAATTGACTATGATAGATTCGGAGAACGTCAAATGGGACTAACCGGGCCTAAACCAAGAACCATCGAGGAGATTATTGAAGTCCTAACAGCGGGTAGTACTCATCGAGAGGAGACTGACTGCTTTTTATGGCAAGGTCGCACTTCCGGTTTAGGTTATGGCTCGATTTCATACAATGGCAAATCTGCTTATATTCACAGACTTATATATGAGTATGTATTTTGTGAACCAGCGGAGGTGATACGTCATACCTGCGATACGCCCAATTGTTGGAACCCAGATCATTTGCTTAATGGCTCTCATGCAGATAATGTAGACGATAAGGTGGCTAAACTGAGACATAGATTTGGAGAAAACCACTATAAGGCTTTACTGACTGAGGAGCAAGTTCGAGATATTCGAGCTAGCGATCTGCCTCCAGTAGAATTAGCTAAGAAGTACAATGTTCATCGTGGAGCTATACACGCTGTTTTAAAGGGTGATACCTGGAAACATGTGAAGGATTTAAATAATGATTGACTCCTCTGGTCTCACGTGGTAAGATGGTAGAAACTTGCAACTGCTGTGGTGCGGTGATCCCTATCCCAGAACCAGAGCTTCGGCTCACTCCATCCGAGCGGCGCCTCTATGATTTCATCGCCAAGCACCCTGGTGTTCCCTTCCAACGAATCTACGACCACATGTATGCTCACCGTTACGATGGTGGCCCTGAACGAAACACCATCAATACTATGATGTCTCACATCAACGACAAACTAGCCGGGCACAAAATCCGCCGTAACCACTTAGGATGGGATGGAACATATTGGCTAGTTCTCGAACCATAGCAAAGCGACGCGCCGATCGCCTCCGATACCATGAATGTAAAAAGCTAGGAAAATCGAAATGAGTCTACCAACAGCACTGAGGGCGTATGACGAATGCCGCGACCTCTTCGACCGCGCCCTTGATGACCCAAAGGGCGCCCGGGCCTGCCTCGGCACCTACGACGCGTGCTTCGCCCTCCGCACCCGCATGCACTACTTCCGCCGGCTCGATGCCAAGGCCAACGCCACGGCCTATTCCGCCGACCACCCCATGCACGGGAACTCTATTTACGATACTCTACAGGTCCGTATCCTCTCCGATCAGGACGGCCAGTTCTGGCTCTATATCGAGCCCCGGTCCGGCGGTATCCTTGCCATCGAGGGGCTCTCCGAAGTCGGGGGCCTTGTCGATGTGGAAGGAGACGAAGTTCATCTAATAGAGGACCAATCGAAATGATGCACAGCAACCCTTTTACAGACTATGGTCATGATATTCGTGAACTTCGCAGCGCCATTGATAGAAAGCCAGATAGCCATGAACTTCATGAGATCAATCGCCGGTTGGATCGTTTGGAACATTCCTTGCGGGAGGCTTGCTCCACTATTGATGGGTTTCTATCTAGGCTCCAAGAATTGGAAGCAAGTGAACAAATGATCCGTCAACATTTGGTGATCTAATGGCCCGACCCTCCCCCCTCACCTATCTCCCTCTCCTCACCCGCGCCCTCGGGGCCGAAATCGGCATCCGCTTCAAGGTCGGCGGTGTCCGCCGGGAATACTTCCGGAACACCCTTTACGAATGCCGAAAGGCCGCCGAGAACCCCAAGCTGGACCAACTGATCGTGTTCCTCCCCGGGGCACCGCATGATGATGAGATTTGGGTCTGCAACAAGGAAGTTTCTATCGATGATTAACCCACATCACCCATCTCGGATCATACTTGATCGTGAAGAGTATCATAAGCTCAAACGAAGCCAAGCTATGCTCCGTGCCCTCGAAGCTGGTGGTGTCGACAACTGGGATTGGCACTCCGAAGCCCTTAGTGAATACATGAAGTCCCTCAAAGGCAAACCGTGGGATAACGGCGAAAGCGAGGACTGATGCCCCGCCCCGCTGATGAACCCCTTCGCCGATGCACCCTCAACCTCTTCGAAGCCGACTGTCTATGGCTCGAATCCACCTACGGCCCCGGATGGACTACCCGGATTCGTCAAGCGGTCCACCAACTAGTCACCGATCGATCGACCCCACCCGAAACCAGCTATCATAAACTCCGCCGAACCCTTGGAGACCTTGAATGACCGATATCAAACATAATACAGTCGAACCATTACTATGGATGGTCCACGATGAATGCATGTCATGGTTAACAGATGCCCGTGAAAGAACAGTACCAACTAATGAACGTATTGATCGATTAACCATGGCTATAGCTGATTTGGCTAAAGCTCTAGCCGGTGGGTATCGTGAAGGAGGCTTGCGTCAATGACCGACCACTCCTCCCTCCTCGACGCCCTCGCCAAGCCCCCGCCTCCTCCCTCCGAACTGGACGAGCTCATCTCAAGGGACCCCCTCTCCCTCTCCGCCCAAGACATCGACGCAATCATCCAATACCAACGCTCCCAACGCGCCAAACGCGAAGCCGGTGGTGGCCGATCCCGTAAGGCCTCGGTCGAAGCCACGATGTCCTCCGTCACCGGCGCTGACCTCGCTGCACTCGTTCGGGGGGCCAACGCCACCAAGGGCAACATGGCCGAAGCCGCACCGAAGCCGGTGGTTGGGTCAACTGTGGCGAGGAGGTTTTGATGCTCCGGCTTGATAAGTTATCTACACTTCAAGGCCATACGGTAACAGCTATTGTTGCCTTCCTTGTTGGCCTAATATTTTGGTTGTTTTATAAATGGGCGCCCGATCTTCTCCCATTTGCAATTGCTTGGATAATAGTACGCCCACTATTTAAGATTCATCAGCATATAGACAAGGAGATGAATCTATGACTGAACCAATCACTCGATCCCCATTCCTCCCCAACTCCAAAGTGCAGTTCGCGTGGTCGAGTTTGACCATCGGCCTAATCAAAGAATGCCCCCGAAAATACCAATATATGGTCATCGATGGCTGGGCCCCACGGGAGGAATCCATCCACCTTCGCTTCGGCATTGAATACCACCAAGCCCTCCAAGACTACGCGATCGCCCGCGCGGAAGGAATGAAGCATGAAGACGCCATTCATGAAGCTATTCGGGCTTTACACAACCGGGTCCACGATTGGGTGGTCGATCGGTCGACTCGTGCTGGGAAGTACAAGAACCGAGAAACGATCATCGGGATCGTCATCGACTACCTGGATCACTTCGGGGAGTCCGACCCCGCCGAGACTTATATCCTTGAAGATGGAAGCCCCGCGGTAGAGTTGAGCTTTCGGTTCGAACTTGATTGGGGGCCGAACACCAAGTCTCATATTGAAATGGAAGGCAACCTGATGGAGGTAGTATCGGGCGAGAAGAAAGCTACTCGAATCTACGAGCAACCCTACCTCCTCTGCGGCCACCTCGACCGGATCGTCGACTTCGCCGGGGACCTCTACGTAATGGACCGGAAGACCTCCGTCTCCACCATCGGCGGCTACTGGATGGACCAATGGACCCCATCGAACCAAATGACCCTCTATACCCTTGCCGGGAAGATCATGCTGAACTCCCCTGTGAAAGGAGTAATCATCGATGCCGCACAAGTACTTCTTGAAAAGCCCAACGCATTCGCTCGCGGCTTTGCGTATCGCACCGAAGACCAGCTTACCGAATGGCTCGCTGATTTACGTTACTACCTACGAGAGGCTGAGGACTTCGCAACAGCGAACTATTGGCCTCAGAATGATACTGCATGTACTAAATATGGAGGGTGCCCTTTTAAGGAGGTATGTTCAAAATCCCCTGCTATTCGAGAAACCTTATTGAAGGCCAGCTTCGACCAGACCGGGATCGAGAACGCCTACAACCCATTCTGGGATAGGAGTGGGCGGTGAATGACACCCATCTTATAGAATGGCTACAGAAGTTCGTTGGTTCTTGGGGCAACGATACAGACTGGAAGAACGCTCAAGAAATCATAAGGAAGCTCCGATCATGCCCTCCCTCTCCGATCACCAATCCACCACCCTCGTCAAACTACTAACCGTCGGCGATGCCATGACCGGCAAGACCGGCTCGCTCGTGTCCCTCGTGGCCGCTGGGTACAAACTTCGCATCCTCGACTTCGACTCCAAGCTCGACATCCTTCGCCAAGCCGTCCTCCGCGATTGCCCCGAGATGATCGGCAACGTCGACTACGTCACCCTTCGCGACAAGCGCAAGACCGTTGAAACCGGCTCGGTGATCGATGGCAAAGTCCGCGCTTTCGTCACCGGAATGAAAATGCTCGACCACTGGAAGTACGAAGGGACCGACCTTGGGAAGCCTTCGGATTGGGGCCCGGACTGCATCCTCGTCCTCGACTCCCTCAGCCGCTTCTGCGACGCCGCCTACGACTTCCGCGAATCCCTTATGCCCCCGAACCTCGCCAAGGAGCCCCGGGCGATCTATGGCGATGCCCAAGACGCGGTGGAGACCGCCCTTGCCACCCTTACTGGCCCAAGCTTCGCCACCAACGTAATCGTCATCGCTCATGTTCGGTACATTGAGCTTCCTGATGGCACCACCAAGGGGTTCCCGCAAGGGGTCGGCGCAGCCCTGTCCCCAAAGATCCCCCAGTACTTCCCCTCCTATGTGAAGTACACCAACAAGTCCGGTAAGCGGCAGATTGAGACAACATCGAGCCCACTTATCGACCTCGCCAATCCAGCCCCGTTCAAGATGGAAAAATCCTATCCCATCGAGACCGGCCTCGCCGATTTCTTTGCAGTGCTTCGTGACCCGCCTGTGAAGATAGAGAAGCCCAAAGCGGTTACATTACAACGGAGGTAACATTGCGCACAATTACAGACCACATTATAAACCCCGCAAATGACAAATTGCAGATAACTGTAACTGATGAATCTGGTGCCGGAGGAGCCAATCACCGATATGAAGTCACCGGATTTGATGCATCAGATAATGCATCGGCCAATTCCGCATCAATGCCAATTGCACAGATGGATGGCCTCGTAGTGCTTTTTCAGAATGGTCCCATCAATGAACATGGTGTAAATGGTATTACTCAAGAAGTTCTATTGGCTATAGTCGCAGATCGACTACGCTCGTTTCAGGCTGGCTCTTTTGCCTGCCGTGAGAATGCGCTTGCTCTAACCAAAATCGAGGAAGCGCAGCATTGGCTTCAACAACGTACATTGGCAAGAATGCGCCGTGGTGTTGAAGGCACTAACGTACTTTAACTCAACCCAACCCAACCAATAGGAACCAACCCCACATGGCTAAAACCTCCGCCGCCTCCAGCTTCGAATCCATCCTCGACACCCCCGCCGCCGACATCGAACGCCCGAAGCCCCTACCCATCGGCACCTATACCGCCGTGATCAAGGGTCTGTACGAAGAAGGAGTCTCCTCCCAGAAGAAAACCCCCTTCGTCCAATTCACCTTCGCCCTAACCTCGGCCGGCGAAGACGTCGACACCGATGAACTCGAAGCGATCGGCGGCATCACCGATAAGTTCCTCAAGAACAACTCCACTTGCTTCTACCTCACCCCGGACGCCCTCTGGCGCCTGACCGACTTCCTCGAATCCGCCTGCGCGATCGATCTCTCCGACAAGACCGTTCGCCAAGCCCTTGGGGACACCCCCAACACCGAGGTTCGCCTCGTCATCATCCACGAGGCCAACCAATCCGGGGATCAGAAGTTCGCCTCGGTGAAGAAGTTCCTGCCGATCGATAACGACTAACCCTTCTCCCCAACTCTGGCCCGGGCCCACAAAGCTCGGGCCACCTTTTTGAAAGCCCCACCGATGACCGATGACAAACTGACGTTTCATATAGACTCCACTGAGCAACACCCAGACATTCCAGAAGCTGGGCCATCCCATTGTCCAGAATGCCATGTCGAGGCCGAAAGTGGATTTGGTATGGCGGGTGGAGGTATGGGTGTCTATACCTATTGTCCCAATTGCGGCAAGATGCTTTCTAAGACGCAAGTAGAGGATTGATCGATGCAAAAGCCCTTCAAGCTCCCCAACGACATGCTCGCTGAGATCGAACGCGATGTTGCCGATCAGCGTGAGCCTAGACTCCCCCTACTCGAAGAACGCCAACATACCCACGGCACCTTTGAGGACAACGCCATTATCTCTCAAAGCTTCAAGCGCATGTTCCGCGCCGGGCCCGGTTGGAACACCCTCTCCGACATCGAACGCGAATCTATGGATATGATCGCGTTGAAGTTCTCCCGCATCCTCTCCGGCAAGTCGATGTCGAAGCAACATTGGGAGGACGTGGTGGGATACGCGAAGCTGGTTGAGGAGAAGTGCTTTTGAAGCCAATTGTAATTGTTGGCGAAGCTTGGGGGGAGCAAGAGCAACGCATCTCCCAAGGATTTTGTGGACCAAGCGGAATCGAACTCTTAAGGATGCTCCATGACGCAGGAATCATTGAACTCACCGAACTCGACCGACAATATATCAGCGATTACTACAAAAAAGGGGACCCTAAGTCTATCGACGCCATTTGGGGACTTCATCCTGAAACGTACCGAACTAATGTCTTCAATAGACATCCCCCCGGCAATAAGCTGGAGTGGTTCTGTGGAGGCAAAGCCGATGGAATCCCCTCCTACCCCGCCCTTCTCCCCTCTCGATACGTCCAAACCGAGTTTGAGCCCGAACTGGACCGGCTTGCTGAAGAAATTCTATCCCGCGATCCTAATCTCATTATCGCTCTGGGGAATACTGCTTTGTGGGCTCTCGCTGGCCGCACGGGTGTATCAAAGCTCCGTGGGACGACCCTTGTTAGCACTCATCTTGTTACTGGCTATAAGCTACTTCCTACTTATCATCCTGCCGCCGTACTTCGGGAATGGTCCCACAGACCAACAGTGATCTTCGACCTAATGAAAGCCAAACGGGAGGCCGAGTTCCCTGATGTTCGTCGGCCGAGTTGTGAGATTTGGATTGAACCGACTTTGGAGGATATCGATGAATTTATCAACGAGTACATCAGGAAGGACTGTAGCCTCCTTTCTGTCGATATTGAAACAGCTGGAACAAGAGTTACTTGCATTGGATTCGCCCCCTCAGCTAGCCGAGCTATCGTTATACCGTTTGATGACGAGCGAGCAAAGGACCGAAGTTATTGGCCGAATAAATCAAGTGAGTCCTCGGCTTGGCAACTTGTGCGCAACATTCTTGTGGATGGAAGCATTCCCAAGCTCTTCCAAAACGGCCTCTACGACATCGCCTTCCTCTGGCGAGCCTACGGAATCGGAGTGATGGGGGCTCAACAAGATACCATGTTGCTTAGCCATAGCCTTCAACCAGAAGCTCTTAAGGGCCTAGGATACCTTGGTTCTTTGTACACAGATTTCGGTGCTTGGAAGGTAGATCACAAAAACCGCCACACTATCAAGCGGGATAATTGATGGCTAGAATAATCAACACCCATGAAACAAATCCAGATACAGTTCCGATATGGGATGGGGAGCAAATATACAATGGCGTCGATGTCTTAGCTACCCGCAAATGCTACGACGCAATGGAAATCCAACTCGATCCGGTTACTGCCGAGACTTACCACTTCGAACGTCAACTCCAAGGGCCTCTCCTAGAGATGGGCCTTCGAGGAGTTCGAATCGATCTTCAACGTAAGGCCGAAGTCGTTGATGAACTCTTCACCAAGATGGAAGTCCTAGAGCGAAACCTCGAACGCATCGTCCTCGAAGGCGTAGGAATGCCCGGCTTCAACTGGCGCTCTCCACAGGATCGGATCGATTTATTTTACAACCGCTTACAGATTCCAGCGATCAAACGGCATGGTCGACCCACAGTTGACCGCGCTGCCCGAGAGCGTCTAGCCGGGTACACCGTAGCCAAGCCGATCGTCACCCACATGAACGCGATGTCGGACATCGCTGAGAAGATTAAGAAGCTAAACTCAAAGCTCGACTCGGATGGTCGGATTCGAACCACCTATAACATCGCGGGGACAAACTCCGGCCGCCTGTCATCGAGTACCTTCATTGAAGGAACGGGAGGGAACTTACAGAACGTCGAAGAATCCCTTCGTTCTATCTTCATCGCCGACGTTGGGATGAAATGGTGCAAGGTTGACGCCAAGCAAATTCAATCCCGCATCGTCGGTGCCATTCAGTGGAAGCTCTTCCAAAACGGCACTTACCTCGATGCCTGCGAAAGTAGCGACCTTCACACCTACGTCGCCAAGCTGGTCTGGCCCAATCTTGGCTGGACTGGAGAACCCAAAGCCGATAAATACCTCTGCGATAACCCTAAGGCCCCCTTCTACCGTCACTATACCCATCGAGACCTATGCAAGAAGATCGGTCATGGCACTAACTTTAAGGGCATGCCTCCGGCCATCAGCCAACAAACCGGAGTTCCCGTTGACCTCGTTGCTAATTTCCAACCCCTCTATCGCTTGGCCTTTCCCGGCCACGACGAATGGCATCAATGGGTAGCCCGCCAACTTGTAACCGTTGGCTACATCATCGGCATAACCGGCCGTAAACGTTGGTTCCTCGATCGTCGCACCGAAGAAGACACCATCCGCGGTGCCGTCTCCTATGACCCACAGAACTCCGAAGCCTACATCGTCAACAACGGCCTCCTCAACATATGGCATTCTCAACTCGCCACACCCATTATGCATGAACATGACGGTCTCGTATTCCAATACCCCCAGCACCTCGAAGATGAAATCATCCCCCAACTCCTCACCCAGCTAGAAGTTCCCGTAGACATCGGCCACGGCCGACAACTCATCATACCATACGAAGCCAAATGTGGCTGGAATAGGGGCGGATACGATGCACAATCGAACCCGGATGGACTCCGCGGATACGAAGAAGGTGACGGGGGCCGCAAGCGGACGCCGGAAACTGGAATCATGGATAGAATCATTCGAAAATCACACTGACAATTTGGAGTCCCCAGCCCTCTTCCGCAAATGGGCCGGGATATTCACCGTAGCCGCTGTGATGGAAATGCGATGCTGGCTTCGAACCTCCTCCGAACTTTACCCCAACCTTTACATCTTCATCGTCGGAAACCCCGGCGTGGGGAAGAACAGGATCATCCGTGTTGCCAAAAAGTACATGTCAGAGATTCCTGAATTCCATTTCGCCCCCACGTCCCTCACCGGTGCGAGTCTTGTTGATACTATGGCTAGCTCAAAGCGGTTTATCGCTCGGTTACCTGACCCACCTCTCGAATACTTCAACACTACAATCACCGCCGAGGAACTTACCGCATTTATGCATAAATACGATGATGAGATGGTGGGACTTCTCTCTGCCTTTTATGATCCCGATCCCTATGCCCAGAAGCGAAGGGGAAGAGATATCGATATTAAGATTTCACGGCCGCAGGTCAATTTGATCTCGGGGACGACCCCATCGAACCTCGTCGCCCTTATGCCCGAGAACGCTTGGGACCAAGGCTTTACCTCTCGGGTGATCCTAATCCACTCAGACGAACGGATCATTGGGGACGATTTCGCGCAGAAGGCGCGAGAAATGGACAAGGATTTGATTCATGACATCAAGCAGATCAACGCTCTATCGGGAGAGTACAAAGTTACTGCTGAGTACAGGGATGCAGTTAACAATTGGCGTGCTCTTGGGGAGCCCCCAACGGTCAATCATCCGAAGTTACTGCATTACAAAACGCGCAGGCGTGTGCATCTATATAAACTATCAATGGTATCTGCCGCGGATAGGTCTGATGTTCTTCTACTTACGAAAGAGGACTTTAATCGTGCGATGGGTTGGCTCGTGGAAGCCGAGCAATTTATGCCAGATATCTTTACATCAGGTTCCAGTGGGACCGACGCCAGAGCCCTCGACGAAATCGCCCACTTCGTAAAGCTCTCCGGCCCCGATGGCGTCCCAGAGCACAAGATCGTCAACTTCGCACGCAACAGAATCCCGCTCACATCTCTGTGGCGGGTGATTGAAACCATGCTCGCTTCCGGGATGATGGAGAGTCGTGGGACCGATAAGCACGGGTCGCGCTGGTTTAAGGTCCCACAAGGGGAACTGGACTAATACTCACGGTCCACCGATTTCGCGTTTCGATCGGCAATGAACCCGGTCCCACGACGAAGCTCCTCGATAGTTCTTCCCTGCTGTGTTACCTGCACGGTTAAGTTATCCAGCCGAGTCGTTTGCACCGCTTGAACCGTGATTACATTGGCTAAGGTCTTCAATTCCTCTTTCATTTCCATTACCTCCTCTTTGAGGTTCCGGGCTCCAATATCCGCTTTGATCACCATCGCGTAGCCGCCTAAGAGAAACAGGGCTGTCTGAATAGCAATTCCAATCAACGACTCGTGTTCCATACAGACAGCCCCTTATGTAGGTTAAGTGGTCGGTGCCGCAGTGCTTTGTGCGGCTGCTGTAGTTGATGCCGCCGCAGTAGTTGCAGCTGAAGCCTGAGCCTGCTTCACCGCAGTATAACCAGCAAGCAAGGTCTGAACATCCGAGGCGCCAGAGTTCTTTGCCGAAGCCACAGCGTTGAGCGCCGTAATCGCAGTCTGTGCCGCAGCGACCGCGGCCGCCACTGTGGGGTTAGTCGTAGCTCCAACCGCTGCCGCGAAGCCGATCACCCCTTCGATATCGGCAACAATCGTTGGGATGTTATTAACGACCCATGTAAGGGCATCGTCAATATAGGTCTCGGCCTGAGCAATCCCTTTTGAAACATCAGCGATCACCGCTTGAACATCGGCTTCGGTTTCAACGAGGAAGTTTTCAATGGTGGTGCTTAAGGTCATTATCAGGTCTCCTTCTGTTTTACCACTGCGATGATTTGCTGAACTACCGGAAGCACCGCAGCAATGTCCGGTTGTGCCTGTTTGTACAAAGCCAACAACCGCTGTAATGCCGGAAGTTGTTTGTCCAATTCTTGCACGGTAGCCTCGGGGATACCATAAGCTTCAAGGCCAAAATCAAGGACGCTCATGTTGATGCTTATCCTTTCGCGGTTTCAGAAACCTTTGCCTCAGCGGCTTGGGTTGGGGCGATGTTGTCCACCTTCGGGTCAATAGCAATGGCGGATAGGGTTTGGTTGGCTTGAGCGTTGACCGTGATCTTCTCCACTCCGGGCATGGCGAGGACTTCCTTCACCGTGGCCCCTTGCCCAGAGAGCGTGGCGCCGACGGAAGAGAGGATGATATTAACAAGGCCGAGCCCAGCAATGATTTTAAGCGTCATGTCCTGACCGAACAAGCTGGTGAATAACGCCCCAGCTGTGATGAACCCGGAGATACTTCCAGAGATGATCTGGAACCATTGCTTAGCGGTAAGTTGCGACATTCATTTTCCTTTCACAATTGAATGGTTTTGCCATTAACAACGAGAGTGGTTCCCTCGGGTAGGGTCATAGTGACCACATGGGGCTCCAAGGGCTTAGCCGCTACTTGAGGTTGGGCAATGGGCACCGATTTCCCAAACACCAACGCCTGTGCCGATTGCCACTCAGCCTCAGTCATCGGATAGGGAACCCCAGCCTCCCAACGGGCCTGGTATTCCATCAGCTTGAGCCCCTGCGATGAAGCAAGAACCGTCGAGGTGATCACCGTCGACATTGACAAGCCGGTGTTCTTTGTAAGAAAGTCAGCGTATGGTTGGGACCAGTTCCCACCGGACCATTTTCGAATAGCATCATGAAGGGTCATCCCCGTGTAGTGTTGGTTCCAGAGATCGAACTGTGCTGCCGCTCCTTGGACCATCGTGGGGAAGTGCGCGATGTTGTTCCCTTGCCCAAGGCCATCAGCAAGGTCTTCAGTTTTGGTGGAGCCCCATTTAGAAGCAATGGGGTTCCCCTTCCCCCACATTGCGCCGGGGTTGTTCGATCGTATCGATGCTGGTGTAGTCATTATCTACCTCCTAAGTGATGACGTTGCCATTCTTGGAACGTCGATGGGTGACCTTGAATTGTGCCGAACCGCGCCCCTGTGAGCCAGCCCCATGGACCCTTAGGCTTATCTTGACCGCTGGCAAGGTTGGTGCCAAACTGCGCTACCCGCCCGGCCTGCCCTGGGACTACCCCAGTGAGGGCCCCGAGCAAGGTCGACCCATCCCGCACAACCTTCCCCGCGTGTTCCTTGGAGAACGGCGCCTTCTTCCCCATGTCCCGAGCAAAGTCGGTGAGGGCCTTGGCCTGGGTCTGAATCAACCCAATCGCTGGGTCCCGCCCGTTAAGGACCGCATTGGCGATGTCCCGAATGCCAACCCAGCTGGCCCCTAAGGTGTACGCCACACCCTTTGCGGCCTTCTTCCCCCAGCTTTCGTTCTCGTCGGACATTAAGGGGGTAATGGCTTCCTCAATCAACGCCGGGGCAAGGACATAGGCGAAGAGCATGCTCGTAAGTTCAGGCGCTCGCTTCATAGCCTCGCCGTAGTTCCCTTCCTTAACCAGATCAAGGGCCTCTCCTGACTTCCAAAGAAGCTCATACTGCCGATTCATAATATGGTTAAAGAACCCATACACCGAGGTCATCCACTGCGCCAGTGCCCCACCCCGCATCACCGAAGATCGATTAGTAATCGCAATGCTTCCATGAGCGCGGCGAACAGCACGATCAGCATCATACACGCTATCACCATGTGTTTGACCCTCAGTGATCGATTTCTCATACTGGGCCAACCATGTTGGGACTGCGGAAAGGAGATCGGAGATGGCGACGGGGGAGGCACCAAAGCGCTGGACCGTCGAGCGGAAGGAGGCGAAGCCGTCCTTGGGTTGGAGCAACTGAGTGGCCCCGCCGAGGGTCTCCACGTAGTTCTGATGCCGCCGTTGGAGTTCTTCGCTCGTCGACATAGCGAACTGCCAATTGGTTTCACCGGTGCGCTCGTTGATCGAGGTAAGCCCTTTAAGCGCCTTTAAGAAGTTCCCCGGCCCGACCTCATGAAGGGATTGCACAAGGGCGGTCGGCCCATGCTTCAACACCGTACCGGGGTTCAATCCAACGAGGGTTGAGATCAGGTTCTGCCTCATGAACTCCGAAGCATTGGCAAGCATCCGCTGGTCCTTCGGGATGTAGTTCGCGGAGTTGGCTACATCGGTGAGGTAGGGGACCAGCATATCCCGCCATTCAGTGCCGAACCGAGTTTGGATGGTCGAGCGGATGTCCTTGTCGTAGAAGATCTTTGAGGCGTTAATAATGGAGGGCCGCATCGAGATGTCATGGATCATCTGCTTCATACGTGGAGGGAGCATGTCGAGGTCTAGCGCGAGGGGATAGGAAGCACCGGTGCGGGACTTGGTGTAGCCGTTCGCAGTGGTCGCCCGAACGAAGCCATCTTGTTCGAGGGCGTCCTTTCCCATCATCTTCTTCACCGGACCTTCGAACTCGGGATGGGCAATGAGGGGGTAATACCACCCCGGATACTGGCCATGCGGCGTCTGGATGGGATCAATCTTGATCGACTCCGGAGCTACCCCAGAGAGGTTCCGGTACATGGTATCGGCTTCTTTCTTAAGGTCACCGAAGATATCCCCCATCTTCTGGCCCCAGTCCCAATCCTCTTTGGTGGCGTGGGTATGAAGCCAAGCGGTTAGCATATCGGAGGGGATGTTGTAGCCCTTCGCCATCTTGAGGAGGTTCGAGGGATTGCCTGCGTTGAGGAGGATTGATCGAAGGTTCCCTCGGGTGAGGGTCATCAGCTGTTGGGTGCCCGGGACCTTGAAGAGGGGATTGTCGACGGACTTCTTGAGATCGGCTTTGTCGTCCAGATCACGGAGCCGGCTAGCGTAACGTTTCTCCATGACGCTTTCGTTGTTCGCAGCGTCAACGAGATCGCGCATGATGTATTGCTGGAATACTCCACGTGGATCATCATGATCCCACCGATTGAAAAGGTTTTCCATTTGGATGTGCGCGGTCCCATATGTGCGTAACACCTTTGCCACTCTTGGAGGTATGGGACCCATCCAACGACCACCTTTAGCGTCATAGGTTTTCTCTCCGAACTGTTTGAGCTGATCGATCATCTGGTTCTTCACCACTGCGAGGTCTTCGGCAACCCCGGCCTTGGTGATCTTCTTCTCGTCCCGGCCATTGGCAACCAGCGAGCGAATCGACATATCCGTCCCACGGAACTCATCGACCGTAAGATCGTCGAAGGCCTTACGGAAGCCTGGGTCCTGAAGGGCTTCGGACACCGCTACCTCCCGGAGATAGAAGCTATTCTTTCCCTCGACGAACGAGGCAAGGTCCTTATACTCCCCCGCCGCGATCTCCCCTTCGAGGTCCTGCACTGATCGGCGAACCGACTTGCCCACCCGCATGAGGATATCGTGGATGAAGTTAGTGTACTCCTGATCAACCGCTGGGACTTCCCGCTTGGAGAACCTCTTAGCGGTCTTGTCGAACTTCGCGATCTGGTTCTCCAGCTTCGAGGCCTCGTTGGCGATGACGGTCGCGTAGTACTGCTGCTGCTTCGCACGGAAGGCACTAGCCGAGTCGTTGCTTAGGAGGGAAAGCTCGGCCTGCCGCCCAGCCTTACCAGCAGCCCGCATATAGCTATCGCTCGAAACATTTCCCAGTGGCATCTTCGCAAAGGCATCTCTCAACTGCTGAACCACCGTGCCCTTGTCGAGGGGCGCCTGCCCGGCTTTCATCCCCAAGGCCATCGTCTCTTCATGGAGGATATTCTGCTGGGTCTCCCCAGTGACTTGCTCCTTAACCGCATCGACGATGTTGTCCTCCAGCGCGCCGTACTTCATCTTCATCTGCCGATCGGTTTCGATATCGGTGACCCGGGAGACGAAGTCCTTCGCGCTCATCCCACCAGCTTGGAGCTTCGCGGCGTTGTATTGGACGAGGCGCTCCACCATCGCATCACCAGAACCATATCCAAAAAGGTTTGCAACGTCATCTGGATGGAGTCCGTGTTCACCGTAGTAGTTCCTAGGGAGCCCAGCTTTCTGGGCTTCACTAAGGGCACTGGCATCAAGCTTAACTGAACCAAGCGGGACCTTCTTCCCGTACAACTCCCCGGCTCCGAAGAATAAATCAGCTGCCACATCCGGCCGTTGTCGAATACTGTCGGCAACTTCCGGCCGTAGAGCTTTACGATCTTCTTTCCATTGCTTGGTTTGCTCACGAGCTTGCTCCTCGGTGGCGCGGCGGGTGGCTTCGGTAACATCTTCGGCGTGGCGTTTGGCGATGAGTTCATCATAGCGTTTGAATTGATCCACGGTCATCCCTAGGGCGGCCGCTCGTTCGAAGACCCTGGAGGTGGGTTCTGGGGGTTCAACACTCAGCTTCTCATTAAACGCCCTCGGGTCCAGCGGCTCCGTGCCCTCCCTGCCCCCAACCTCTCCAGTATGCACCCGGGCGAACACATCCTCCCATGAGGCATCCTTCCCCAACAGCTGGCTGATCTTTTCCTTGATCCCACCGAGGAAATCCTTAAGCTTCTGGAAGATTGCGTCGAGCGGCGAAGGGACCTGTTCGATCTCCCTTGCTCGTTCCCCAAGGGCATCCTGCCGCTTGGTCCAGTCCATATACGCCTCAGCGATCGACTCCTCAAGCTTAAGTGAGGGTGATCCTGTGGGGTATCGATTATCGATGTTGTATTTCTTTAGCCACCCTCCAGCAAGGGCCTCGTTCTCAAGGGTCGACCACTCTTCCTTATCGAAGAACCCATACTGCCGAAGGTGATGGATGGCCTCATGTCTCGCGGTGCCGAGGACATCGTCAGCATCAAGGGCAGCAAGGATGATCGGGTAGGTGTCCTTGTAGCGGATGTAAGTCCCACCAACCCGGATGTCCTCCCCCGCACGTTGCCCCTCAACCCCTGAGGCATCGGCCGTGATCTTATCCACCACCTGGGTCGCGGTCTTCTTGGGGACAATGCGGTCGAGTTCGTCATTAACCACTTGGGCAAGTTTACGATCTTCGGCCGATCGAGCAACATCGGGCTTCACATAGCCCTTGATGTTCGGCGAATAGGTTTCCCATTGGCCGCCGGTTAGGATTTGGCGAAGGTTCTCGTGGGCGGACTGAGTATCGAGTGCGTCGAGCTTAACCACCGGGCTAGCTGATGCGGCCATATAGCTCCCGGCCTTCTCCCGTGCCCCCGATACCCGATGGCCAGTGATCGACTCGGCGTTAGGGAACTCGGCTTTGAGTTGGCGAAGGAGGGATCGCATAAGGGCGGGGCCGAAGTCGCGAGGGCCTAGCCCACCGATCCCATTCACCATGTCGACGTAAAGTTGCTTGCCATCTTGTTGCTCGGAGATGTTCAGCGAACCTACAGGGTTGCCTTTCTCGTCATTGATTGAGAAGTCGTGAAAGCCTTGCTCAGGGCCGAACTTGGACCCAGTATGAGAATTCTGTGTGGCATCTACATAACGTTGTCTTTCATACCCGCCAAGATCATCCCAATTCAATCCATCCTTCTCGGCTAGCTCCTTCGGGTCCTGTCCATAAAGAGGGTTCTTCTGTTCTTGCATCCGCTCCAGCTGGAGCTTCCTATCCCCCACCGAATACAACGGCTCCAACGCCGATGCCGCTCGAGTTTGTGGAACGAGTTCTGGGAGGGGCTCCACCGGATTAGCCGCCGCTTGCTCCGACCCCAGCTTAGCCTCATTCGCCGTGATCCCATTAGGCTGGGTCCGGATATCATCCTTCAATAGGGGGAACACCTCGTTCCCACCCTTCGACAACCAATCACTTAAGGGGATCGAAACATCGTCTCCTGTGGTTCTAGCGAGATCGAGCTTATCCTCAATACCAGGCACCCACCCCAATAGACCGTCATCGGGAGTTGGGAGCTTGTCACCATAGAGCTTGGCCACCGCCTCACCTGACACACCGATCGATGCCGGGGTATGTTGATCGATGAACTGCTTAAGTAAATCGGGAGCGGCTTCCTTAATAAACGGCTCTTGGGCATTCTTGGTCATCTCCCCAAGTTGATCGACTTCCTGAGCATTGCGATCGGCAAGATATTTGTCGTATTCGGGTAGGATGGTAGGTGGTGGTTCGTGTTGATTCTTTAGCCAAAGGTTAACCGAAGCGAGGTCATGAGACTGGGTAAGATATTCGTTATATTGGGCTGCCCCGCCTAACTCACCATGAGGTCGACCGGACATACCCATAGCTTCGGTTTCAGCGATCGCACCAATATCACGGCCAAGGGATTCCCCGCCAACTGACGTGGCAATGTTCTTCGCCATATCAGCACCGGTTTCAAGGGTGCCTCCAACGCCACGGAAGAACAGATCAAGTGGGGTTGCAACCGCAGCAGCCACAGCGGAGGCAAAGGGATGGTTCTGGAGATCGGCCAGACTTGCACCGGTGTCGCCAATAGGACCGCCGCCCTTGAAGCGAGCTAACGGATCAGCGCCACTAGGAAAGGCATACTTGGATAGGTCCAATGCGTCAGCCGTTTGGTGAAGCCAACTTGCCGAGCTTATGCTTTGGCTAAGTTTATCCAGGCTGGCATAATCTCCATTGGCAATCTTCGGCACCATCGGGTTCGATTGAACGAAGTCTGCAAGGTGTGGATTCCCCGCTACAATTGATGATGCCATAGCGGCTTTGTTCTGCCGCTCGAATTCATCTAGATTACCATATATCGATGTTGCAGGAACTCCTGTAGCCGTCGCAAGATCCATCGCCCGCTGCGCATCATCGGGGTTTTCATCAATATTGCCCACAACAGCCGGCAGAGCTTGTTGTGTACGGTTACTAAGCCCTTGTATAATATCTGAAGCAGTTACATCATCTGCCATTTTTACTTACCGGGTTCCGGTTTAGGTGTGCTGCCGTATAATTTCTGGTACTTCTGTCGAGAGTATTCTCGTTGGATTTGTTCATCAGTCCATTCTGGATGGGCTGATTGAACTTCTTTTTTTACACCAGGAGGAACCGGAAGCTTGTACATATTATCGGTAGATCCCTTAAACCAAAACTCATCCGAATGTTGTTGTTGTAGCAAGCGACTGACAATGGTTTGTCGCTGTTCAAAGTTTGGCGGCTTTTGATTATCCTGACTCCACTGCCGTAGTTGATCGGCAAGCTGCCCGGTGAATTGATCGTAGTCAGCTGTATTCTTCTTAGTGATCCCCGCTGCGTTTATAATATCAGCCGAATCTTTCATTGTTTGCATTACTGCTGGATTACCTTGATCGGTTTTGCCCTGAATTGACTGTTGAAGTTTTATCAACTCAGATTTCTTAGCTATCGGCAGGTCAGTGTCTAGGATGTTTTCGTTAACAAAGTCTGCTGGGCGTTGAATGGCTTCACCGGTAAATCCGGTATACTGCTTTAAGGTCTCGGGAGTAAGCGCATGATCTCCTTTTGCATTACGAGCAAGGACGTTAAGGTAATATCGCTGTTTTGCTGGGTTGAGTTCACCAAGTTTATCCCAAGCATTGGCTACTTGAGGATCGGCAGTGAGTTCTTCTACAGTGGTAGGGAGCTTGCCATTTTGGCTCGTGGCACCAATAAGTGTGTTTTCAATCGGCTGTTGCGCTTGCCAAATATCGTCTCGTTTGATTTGATTCTGTTTGGTGTGATCCATTTCGATTCGATCCCGAACGAAGTCAGGGAATAGTGGATCATCAGGCATCCGTTCAGCGGCGATGCGCGAGCCCATATCGACCTGCGCTGAAAGCGGTGCCTTTTGTGCTAGGGCTGCATTAAATCTGGCTACGTAAGCCTGAGAGTTCGTACCCAAAGCATCTTTTACATCTCCAGCAGTAGCCTGAGGCTTGCCGGTAAGCCATACACTGGCGGCATCATTGGCCGAGCCGTATTGCTTCATACTCGCGCCGAAGTTCGCGGCAAAGACCTGATCCTGCACCGCGTGATTCTGTAAAAACTCAGCCGGTGTCATTGAAGGTAGGCCGGCCTTCGCGAGATAATCTGGAAGAAAATCCGTCATTACCTGATACGCTCCGAGGGCTCGGCCATGCGCGGTCTGAACTCCAATCGATCCATAGTTCCCACCGGACTCAATTTGCTTAATGGCCTCTCCTGCCTGCTTGATATCGATTGATCCCTGCCCCCAACGGTTCCCTCCACCAGTCATAACCTCGTTGGAGATCATCCTGGCCCCCGTGGTATGGTTGGCGCTTTGGACCATGTTAGTTAGTTTGATATTATCCTCACCGCGAATTTGGCCATCTTCCATCGCATCATCAAGCATATCCTTGGCTTTAAGCGGTTGCCCACCTCTTACTAATCCAGTAATGCGTTGAGCCCATAAATTGGATTTAGCTTTTGCTACTGCTTCATCCTCAGCTTCCGGTGATAGCCCAGAAGCTTGAGCTTGAAATCTAGTGTTGGATTCGACGTCATCTAGCCCACTTTGAAAGGCATTATCATCTGTCGGTTGTGCTAAAGCTTGATCATTAGCGACTTGTACCTTAGCCCCAGCTGTGCTTATAGCATACTTGCGGTTCTCATCACCAGAACGACCGGCACCATAGAGGTTAGTTCGAACAAATGTGGATAAAGATGTTGAATCAAACATCTTCTGCGCCATACCATTAGGAAGCCCATCGCGTATATTCGTTCGAGCATCGGCTAGGTCCTTTTGGTAACCTCCGCTGGTGTAGTAATCGACTGCGTCTTTGCCAGAGAGAGATTTCATTTTCTCCCAGGTTTGCCCGGCAGCCATTGCGTATTGAGCATCGGCTTCTTGGGCCTGAGAGTGGTTATATAAGTCCTGCATCGCGAGGCCGCGCGCGAAGATTTCATTCCCGACGTTGTCCTCGGTTTTGCCCAGCTGCTGAATAGCATTGCCAACAGTCGCGCCGAACATCTCGGGGGTTGCCTGCACGGAGTCACGACCGATCGGTGTGTCCTGAGGGGCGACCTGAAGTGTTCCTGAATACGGGACTTGAGCCATCGATTATAGTCCTGATACGAACCCAACGCCAGATGAACTAGATGAGCCGAACATTCCCGATTGGTTCCCTTGCATCCATTTACTACTAACTGAACCAACGGTGCCGAGAATCGATGACGCCGCTTGATAGTTCCCGGCAGTGATCGCATTGTCCCCACCCATGATGTCGAGTTGAGCTTGATTAAGGTCCTGCGTGGATTTCACATCGTAGTCATAAGCCGTCTTCGCGGCGTTCGATCGAATCTGAGCGGTGTCGATCGCGGTGAGGGTCCGCTGTGACGCTTGCACATCGGCTGCGGAGCCCGAGTTCACGTCGAGGCCTGACGCAGCTTGGGTGTTTCGGATCGCAGCTTGCCGCTGACTAGCTTGCATGCCATACTGCATCGCCTGGGTTTCCCCCTGCGACCGAGCATAGTCGGCGTTTTGGAGATCGATCGTGGAGTTGATCTGAGCAACGCCGGCCTGATAATTGTAGGACGCCTGTGTAGCCGAGGCGGTATTCTCAGCCCCGATCGCTGAGGTGATCCCCCCAGCAAGGGTAGCTCCTATCCCAATTGCGCCCATTGCTGCGGCCATCGCTACGCCTCTATCCGAAATGGGATTACGGGGCCTTGGGGTTCACCAAGGGTAGCACCGAGCCAGCGGAGCCATCTAGCTGATTGTTGAGTGCAGTGTCCAACAAGCACGGGATAGTGGTTGAGTACATCCGCAACCAATCGACGTGAGACCCGGGTGCAAGCCAGACGATGAGTCGAAAAATGTCGTGTCGTATAGAGCCAGAAGTATGCGGTGGAACTGAGTAGAGTTGGTGGTATGACCCCTGCGAATCCCACCACTGTTTCATCAGCATAGGCCACCCATGCATCTGGAGAATTGTTCAATGACCGAGCCATTGTTTCCTGCTGATCCATAGGTAGCATGGCTAAGCATTGAGGATAAATCAAGCCGTGTAGACGAGGCCCATCGGTGTGGTAGATTTGAATCATCCCCCGCGCGATCCTTGATCGCCTTGGGTGATGGAAGGGAAGACCCCTAGGATAGTGGCCGGGTATGGGAGGGATTGCTGAATGCAATACTGGCCGGGGACGTTGTAGGTGGGGTCGAGAAAGGTCCGGGCATCACCGGTGACGAGATCGGATACCACCTGGGAAGCTTGACCGGTGAGCATTGAGGACACATTGCCGACGACAAGGTCCTTCATCGGGACGAGATTGTTGAAGGTCGAACCGATGGAAAGGCCAAGGGTCTCGGTTACTCGGATATCGACGTTGTTGATCTTCTTGACCTTGCCTTGAATTGTGGGCTCGCCAAGGTCTAGGGCAAGGGTCTGGAGTTGAGCGATGAAGCCGAGACCGACGGTGACCTTACTAGCGGCCGTGCCAATAGTGAACTCTCCGTCCGCCGGCATCACAAATGGCGTGATCACCTTGCCATCGGCAAGACCTGTAACAGTCTGCCCAGCGAGGAACTGTGCACCGGAGAACTCGGTGGCAGGTGCTCCGACGTATTGAATGCCGCAATCCACAGTCCAAGCATCAACAGCACCGCCAGGGTAAGTACGCTCGGCCACTCGCTCAATGTATTGGACAGACTGGCCTTCAATCGTTCGCGCAACCACTGTGTAAATCGCATCGACTTCTCCCGCGGTGGCTGTGCCTTCGGTGACGGTGGCGACCGATTTGAACAAGCCGCCGGGGGTGGAGGAATGGCACCATGCGGTGAACTCCTGCTCTTTGAGGAAAGTGAGGGTGAGCATGACGCCATCGTTGCGTACAGCCCAGACTACCTTGAAGGGTTCCTCAGCCCATGCCCATTCTTGAACGGTGAAACCGTAGAAAAGGTGGCTGGAGATAACGGATATATCGGTTCCGGTGAAGACATTGGCGTAGATGTTATAGGCGCTGTCGCGGACGATCGAACCTTTGGATTGCATATAGAGCACATCAAAGTTCGACACAATTGGCGGCACATCGCTCGCGCCATTGAAGGATTGGGCGTTAGCAACGAGGGCACTTGGGGATACAGCAGTTCCATTCCCACCTCCTGTAATCAACCACGAGGCCTTGTTGGTGAGGATGAGAAGGCCAGTGGTTTGTGAGATCATTGACTTGATGGTGTTAAGTTGGCCTGAGACAAGAGTCCCTGTGATCGAGTCGGTGGCCTCACTTGGATTGCTGACGTTGAAGTTAAAGTACGACCCCGGCTGCGACATGTAGAAGGTTTGTGGAGCGCCAGTGGGCGCGGCCAGCACTAGGCGTTGTTGGAAGAATCCCGGGACCGATGGATAGCCATTTGAGCTTGCCGCAAGAGTTGCGGTCGCAGTGGCGCCAGTTGGAGAGAAGGTCATCGTCGGCACTGAGGTGTAACCAGCGCCAGGGTTGAGTACCTGTACCACCCCAACGCCCCAAGTTAGATTCGCGGTGGCGCCAGTTCCAGCCCCTGAAGTGGTTAGCTGAGCCACTGGATTGGTTGGGGTCGAACCAGAAGTCACTGCACCATTGACGACTAAGCTCCATGTGGCTATAGCACTGCCTGAAAGTGTAGCTACTTTGAGGACTACACCGTTAGTAAACGAAACAGTATCACCGATAGCATATCCAGTACCTCCGGAGGCAACAGTGAAAGTAACCAAAGTCAAAACAGCAGCCAGGGATGCTGCAATGGTACTAGATGCCACTGTAGGAGTTACCGATGGCACCATTGTGTAGGTGCTACCATTGGTAATGGTGACCGACGCAATCCCCTCACCCTGAAAAGGGTTCTTAGCGATCGGTGGGGTTTGGGAAAAGTCGGGGCCGATATTGGAATCGACAAAAGTAGTGCCGGTGGTTGTGCCAATGAAACCATAAGTTGAACCCGGCGGAACCACACCGAAATAGCTGACGTCGGATTCGTAGACATTATACGCCACTGCGCTCGGTGCTGGGTCCCATGTTATTGAGATTGATCCAGCTATACTACGAATGTCATAGGTTGGTCCGATAGTTGCCGGTACGCTCTGGGATGATTCCTGCCCATTGGCATCGATTGAGGTGATAACGTATGAATAATATGTTGATATTGGGGCTGAGCCGGGTGATGGAAAATTCTCCGCAGTAGCAGCGATACCCGGTGGGGCTGAGGCTGTGGAGCCTATTACGATTGGAAGCAGAGTCCAATTGGCCGCAGTGATAATGGTAAGGACATAAGGCGTGTAGCTGGGATGACATAGTATTAGTTCGGAGACGTTCTGAGCGAACTTGACAACGGCAAGATCAGCTGCGGCGTAAGGTGAGACGATGGTGTAAACACGCGAGGCGGCAGCAGGAAGGGTGAAAGGATTACTGACGATTACATTACCGAATAGATCAGTTAGAGTAAAGGTATTGGTAGTAATACCTTGCACGATGTAGTAATTACCATCAGCAAATATCCAATCATTGTTGGCATAGCCATGATTTGCATCGGTGAAGACTTCTGGCGGGCCTGCGGTTGCTGATGTGATCGAGGTGGCCGTTTCGAGAACCGGTGCACCATCAACGATGAATCGAATGTATTGATCGCCGAACTCCAGCACGTAGCCAACGTCGAAGGTCACCTGCATGGGGATCAGGCGGACGGGTGTGGCGGACTTGTAGCACTGGAGGATGTACTTGGTGCCAGAGCGGGTACTGGCACCACCACGGTAGTCGACGAAGAAGTTGGAAAGAAGTGCAGCGCCAGAGCGGTACTTAGCGAGGTCCACGCGGGCGTAGAGGGACGGGGCCCATTCACCGGTGTTGAAGCTGGCTTGAATTGCAAGGTCGCTCATTGTTCACCAAGCCGGGAATGCTTCGCCCCAGTCAAAGCCGGAGTACGGCCCTGACATGAAGCCTTCGGTGTAGGCGACGCCGCGGATGCGAATCCAATCGGGGGTGACATCGTTGATGGTGAGGCCTTCATTGCCGTCGATAGAGCGGGCCTGCTCGATGGAGCGGTTAGCGAGGCCGACGAGATCGTTGGCGCGCTTCTTGTCCCCAGTGAGGGCAACCGAGAGGTGGGCCCCAAGGATATCCGCCCAAGCCTTTTGGAACAGCGGGTCCATCACGTTGGGATCGGTGACCTGCTTCACGTAGGCGAGGGTGGCGAACTCTTGATTGGTGAGGATTACTCGTTGGTCGGCCGCTGGGCCGAAGGTCAGGTTGAAGGTGGCGCCGATGCCTGAACCAGTGGTGGTTCCTTGGGCTACCGGGTTGGCTTGGGCAACGAAGTAGGAGCCACCTGCGGTTCCACCATTGAGGACCGGGACCACACAGACTGCGGATACCACGCCACCGGGGGCTGCTGTGACGAGTAATTGCACGGGCGCACCAATTGGTGGATTGGTATTGAGCCCAGCAATGCCTGTGATAATGTCTCCAACATTGTATCCAGTTCCACCATCAACGACGGCAGCGGCTGTGACGGGAATGAATGTGTCATTCTGAACCTTGTAAACAACCGGCTGCCCCCGCCAGAACGCGGCTGCGCCCCCGGTGACCGCGGTGGTGATCGGGACTCCAGAGGCATAGCCGGTCTGGTTCGCGGGGATGATCCAACAGGCACGGAGGCAATCGACGGGGTATTGATATTCGTAGGCCCATGGGGGTGGGGGCTGACCCGGTGACCACAATGGGGTGGCCGCTGAGGTGTTCTCTGGAGTGCCGGGTACCGATGAGATGTAGGTTAGGTTCGCCGTTTTGAGGTGGGAGTCCCATGGCGCGAGTCGGGCCAAATCATCACGAAGCTGGTTCATGATGATGTTGGCCTGTATTGCCTCATTGGTTGAGTTCGCAGCCAACTCCGCATCGGTCACAGTCGTGCGGGTGCCGAGGCACTGTAAAGCTCTATTTACTATATCAGTATTTGTGGTCATCTGTTAGTACTTCCCTTGGGTCCCGCAACAACCGTGATTGGTGCCGTTCCGTCCGACCTCGGTCTTGTTCTTCGGGCCGACGGGTTCCGAGTATGGGATCGGCTTCGGGTCGCATTTGCCACCGTTGGTCGCCCGAGCGACCTGACCAGCACCAGAGTCCTTACCGTATGCGTCGAGGATATCGCTCATTACATTCTCCTATCGATGTTGGCGTCAGCGATCGTTGCGGTCTGGGAGTCACGGGGGAAGACCGAAGGGCGAAGTGGGGCTTCGGTTTCCTCTTCGGTCTCCTCTACAGCGGCCTGTTTCTTCGAGGCCTCCGCGGCCTGAGCTTCCTTCTGTCGAGCCACACCAGCTTCCTTGATCTTGGCGTTGAGTTCCAGAAGCTCGGTCATCGCCGCATTGGATAGCGAGCCCAGCTTGCCACTATGCCCAGCGCATTGGGCGACGATGTTGAGCAGATGCGAAACGTGTTCGTGATCGAAGTCGCTCATTTCCATTTTCCTTGTGATCCGTGTTCATGGGACGTGCAGGAGCCCATCGGTGCTTCGAATCCGCGGCCGGAGTAAAGCTGTGGGCCGGAGCCATTGACGTGAACCTGATGGGACCCGATCTCCGACACCGCTGCGGGTGATACCACGTTAGGTGAGGGATCGGTCTTGCGACCGCCGTTCGAGTTGTTGCCTGAACCTTGTTTCATGTCTTCTCCTTTACTGGCGCTGCCAGTTGCTTGGTGTGGTCGTAACGGTTGTTGGGGTCCTCAGCCATCTCACGACGGACCTTCGTGAATGCCCCATCATCAGCATGGAGTTCTTGGAGAGCTTGCCGAAATCGATCGTGGCACCGTTCCATCTCGCGATCGATCCACGGTGGCGGGGTGATACCTAGGGTGACGTACTCGCCCTTGATATGGACGATGTCATGGAAGTAATTGGCAAACCTCCGCATCTTCTCGGGGATTTCCTTCTCGGCTTCGCCCATGGCGAAGAGGGCCTTGGAGGTGAGTTCGCGGATAGCCTTGAGTTCTCGAGCGATGCGAAGGAGTAGATCTCGGTCGGTCACAGAGTCGTCGAGCTTCGGCTCGGATTCATCAGCCATTAGTTAACAACTCCTCCATTGCTAGACGTACAAGCCGAGGCCCCCGGCAAGGATGCGGACGTACCTCCGGTGTTTATAACGCCGTTCAAAGTCGCGGTGCATTTAAGGCCAGTAGAAGCGCCAGAGAATGTTGGAACAAAGTCGAAGAATATCGTCCCGCCAGTTTGCGCCAAGGCGAACTCATTTCCCCAATTGGGCCCACCAACGACTGTGATTGTGATACCGGCGGCTTCAACGGATATATAGCCGCCATTGTTGGCGTTCCAATGTACAGGCGTTGAGGCGGAACTAACCGTACCGACTTGGTAATTGCCGATGATGCGTAGGTTGCCGCCAGATACCGCAGTGAGCGATGTTCCACCACTGGTCCCTTGGGTTATGTTATTTTGCCAATTAACCACGGCGTTGTTGGTGACGACTAGTTGCTGCCCCGCGATGAAGTTGAATTCCACCCCCTGAAGCTGAGCTTGCACACCATCGAGAGTGAGGGACACCCCCGTGGCCGCTCCAATTGTGATATTCGCCGGAGTGGTGGTATTACCTTGAATGATGTCGCAGGCCGGTCCGCACGAGCCGACTTGTGATCCGGTTAGCGTGGTATTGACTGCGTAGTTGCCAGTGGCGATGGAATAGGTGACTACCAAGCCATTGTGGTCTAGTATAGTCTGGGCAAACGACCATGCTTTGAGTAAGGTAGCAAAAGCGGTGGTGATACCATTGCCGGTTGTGTCAGAGCCGGTTGTGGCAATGAGGAGGGTGGTGTTAGCGCCCAGTTTGGCTCGTCCGGGTGAATTGACAATCCAGTAGTTGGAACCATCAGAGTAGAATTGAAGCGTTTGTCCAGGACCGATGTAGGTGAAGCCGTTGAAGAGAAGTCCACCCCCTTTAATCAAACTGCCTGATCCTGTGGCTATGGCTAGAAGACCCGCGGTATCGGAGTTGGTGACTGATATGATGGTGTTAGCGGCAAGCACTCCCGGGCTGGTGCCGGGGAGGGTATCGACCATTGGCGATCCGGAGTTGCTCCGATGGACCAGAATGTTATTCTGCGCCACCGTATAAGTTGTGCTGGCTCCGGTAATGGATGAAGTACTGGTGATTGGAGCTAGGGTAACTACACCGGTCGAGGTATTGATGGTGGCACCCCCGGATGGGGTGAAACCACCAAGGGCTCCGGAGTTGTTGTATTGAACTTGGCCATTGGTACCACCGGCCGAACCGAGAAGGGAAGCGGGGTTGATTGCCCGAGGAGTGTTGCTTGCGCCGGTGGCATTGCCACAGACTGTAGCATTCGGGAACACACCGTTGCATTGGGCCATCGCGAGGGATGGGAGGAGGAAGAGCCCGAGGGCTAAGAGGAGCTTTTTCATGTTATTGTCCTAGGGTCCAACCGCCATTAACTAGTTCGGGTTCAAGAAGAATGGTGCCAAAGGGGGTTGCGAGTTGGACTTGAGCAAGGTCGGAGATTAGCTCGGAACCAAAAGGGTTCACGTTGATTGTGGTAGCACCACCAGCATCGCCAGATTGGTCCACAATGATCACCGGGTTATAAACCCATTGACCGGGGATTGCCTGTGGGCCTTGGGTTGAGGCCTTGGAGGAGGGTAGGTCGATGTTGACGACTCCGGCCGTGACCTTGAGCTTGATCAAGTTGGTCCACCGCTGGATGGGGTAGGTCCCAGCGGCGGAGATCGTGAGGATAGCGGTCACAGGAACGGTCAGCCAGCCGACAGAGGGACCTTGCCAGACACGGGTATACTGCCTAAAAGTACCACCCTGATCCAAATCCAATTGGCTGGCCATTGGTTAGGCCCTACGTTCGGCGACAGCAGGCTTCGCAGCAGCTTCCAACGCCAGCACTCGCTTGAGCAAGGCATCGTAGTCCTCTTTGGGCACGGTCTGGTTTGGAGCAGAGGCTGCCCCAGCGAAGGCGAGCATCATCTTCTCCATGAATGCCTTCTCAGCGTCGTTCATTCCGCCGTTGGCTGGTAGGGTGTCGATCGGGTGGGCCCATTTGTCTTTGAGGGAATCGGAGATGGCCTCGGCCTCATCGTTCATCGGCTCCATATCGAGGGTAGGATCACCGAGGAAGATGAAGTCGCCACGGACGAGACGAGCCCCTTCGATTTCATGAGTCACTACGCAATCGCCATCACGATTACAGTCCTGCGGATTACGAGGGTCGAGAAGGAGGCCGACCGAGAAGAGCTTTCGCACCGCTTTACCAGTGGTCCGGTCGGATTCGTTATGTTCCCATTCGGTGCCGGGGACATTGAGGTAGTGTGAAGTCATAAGCCTCCACCTTGGTGCGTCAACCATATCAGACTCCTGTGGTTAGATGTTTCCAGATTTCTCTACGTTTGATTCTTCCAATCAGAACGCGCTTGAACATCAGCACTGACCCGTCGTGCATGAGATAATCACGATGCCGGAGCCTCCAATTGCTCCGGTGCCCGAAGAACCATCAGTACCGCCGCCCCCGCTGCCGGTATTAGCCGCCCCCGCTGTGGGAGATGTCGGCCCGGTGCCATTTCCACCGGTGCCCCCACCGCCTGTCCCTCCAGGGTTTGATGTTCCTTGTGTAATAGCGCCGCCACCACCGCCAGCGTAAGTGACTGGGGCTCCGGTAATTGACGATACGAGACCATTGCCGCCGACGCCGCTCGGCGTGCTTGTAGTCGCATTTCCACCACTCGTACCAGCGCCGCCACCACCGCCACCACCGAAAGGTAATGGAGAGTTGTTACCGATGCCGCCGTTAGTTCCTTGGCTAGCGGTTCCGGTTCCGGCCGCGCCGCCATTGCCGCCACCACCGCCAGAACCGCCGCTCTGCCCTGCCGAACCATTATTTCCACCGGCGCCACCGCCTATAGCGGTAGCAAGTGAGCCTAAAACTGAGTTGGCGCCGTTGGTCCCGGATGTACCGCCCGCACCAACCGTTATCGCTGTGGTACCTGATGGAATAGTAACGCTCGACCCCAAGCCGCAAGTCGGCGTTCCCGTTGTGGTGCAAAACCCACCGGCCCCGCCGCCTCCGCCGTTTGCACTGTTGCCACCACCGCCACCACCTGCAATAACCAGGGCTTGCGCCGTGAAGCTGGACGAGCAGATCAGCGAGCCGCTCGCCGTAAATGTGATGATCGTGTTGCCGCCTGAGGTGGAGCGCATGCCGCCGGTGCAATCGCTAGGTAGGACCCCACCTGCCTTAGAACCGGCACCGGTTTGGGCGAGTTGGGCAACGACGAGTGTGGGCCATAGGCAGATGGCGAGGACTAGGGCGAGGGCTTTAGAAAATCGCATAGCTCAGGCTTCCGTACATGCCGACCGCGGCGGAGGTTACGGCGCAGATGTTGTAGCCAAGGGGTGGGGCCCAGAGGACGCCGTAGCCGTTGCCTTTGGTGAAGCCGACCTGGGCAGTGAGGTTGTAGGCACCGGAGAGGTTGACCGGGGTGCCGCCGGCGCAGGTCGAGCCGGTACCGGCGATGAATTGGATGTTGCCGGTACCGGCAGCGATTACGTCGACGGCGGTTACGTAGGCGTAACGATTGGCGACGCCGGTGATGAGTAGGGTGGTTGTGGCAGTGGAGATGGAAATGGGAACGGAAGCGGTGGTGGAAGGGACGAGTTGCTGGGCCAGCGCGGCGCTAGCTAGCCCGATGTAGAGGAGTAGCGCCGCGATGGCTTTGATCATGATACACTCGTGCAGATGTATGCGATCTTCGAGGATGCATTCGAAGTCTGGGTGATAGTGAGTGCAGTGGTGGAGGTGGCCCAAGACATCGCGGCCAATGGGCCGGATTGCCAGGAGACTACGCAGTTGGGGGCGGTTTGGAAGGCGGTACCAAAGGTAACGACGCAAGAGGTGGAGGCTGTGGTGCCGCCGGTGATGACGCCTGAGAGATCAGTGCCAACAAGGGTCGGGGTACCACCGGTGATGCAAGCGGAGAGAACTGGCGCCGGGCCGAGCCTGGTGGTGGATAGAAGATGGCCAGGGAGGTACATACCGCCTTGAACGTTGTCAAAGCCGACAAAGCCGGTGGAGTCCTGCGAAAGTTGAACCCCGCGGTTTGCGGATTGAGCGAGAGCAAAGCCGAGGCCCAGAAGCAGGACCAAGGCTGATGGAAGGAGATATTTGCGCATCATTGTATCCTAAACCATGTTTTGGAGGAAAGTTGATAGTGGAACACGACCGGAGTCAATGCTGTCAGTGTCTGTGAGGTGTAGGTTGCATGAAGGGTGGCACCGGTGTTGGCGGTGACGGTTACCATTGAAGTGAGGGTGGTGTCAGTATCGATGGTAACAAGTTCACCAGCAAACGGCGTGAGAGGAAGGGTGATAGCCCAAGTTGTTGGGGCGGTGCCGATCCAATAGAGGGTGCCACCGAAGGCGGTAGAGGTTGCAGCGCCAGTTTGGCCAGTGGTGCTTTGGAACGCAGTGCCATTGCGAATGGAGTCGAGGGCATAGTCGTAGCCGGTGCCACCTTCGCCTTCAGCGCCACGGATGACCGTATTGGAGGAGACCTGGGTCTGCACTTGGGCTATTGCTGAAGCGCTGAACCCTAGCAATAGCCCTCCGATGAGGAGAAGCTTTTTCATAGTGCCCTCAGTTCGCCACGTTGACGCCG
>Ga0302308_10000263_pt1 | contig 46965 bp, 62 predicted proteins | sample III_Palsa_E3_3_FD_200531 | JGI IMG/M metagenome (GOLD analysis project Ga0302308, IMG submission 200531) | Peat permafrost microbial communities from Stordalen Mire near Abisko, Sweden - III_Palsa_E3_3 | ecosystem: Environmental > Terrestrial > Soil > Palsa > Peat permafrost | place: Sweden...
GCGTCGTCGGCGTCGGCGTAGTCGTCGGCGGCGTCGGCGGCGGCGGCCCCTGCTGCGGCGGCGGCGGCGGCGGCGGCGTCGGCGGCGTAGGCGTAGGCGTCGGCGGCGGCGGCGGCGGCGTCGGCGGCGTAGGCGTAGGCGTCGGCGGCGGCTGTCGACCTAGCATGTTGCGCTGCTTCCTTGCTGCCTTCCTGTTCACAACGAACCGCTGCCGCTTCGAGTTTATCCGCGTGCGCGCTATTGCGCTTTTTGGCGATGCGCAATGCACGCGGGACGATCTGACGTATCGTCTGCTCGACGACGATACGCACAAATAATGCTTGATCGATGCTATCTGAGCCGAGCTGTGCGATCGCCAGCTTGCGCAGTCCCGACGTTCGGGCAGCATCGCTGCTCCATTGTGCGTCGTTAATGCGTATCTTGTACCTACGCACCGCCGACCCGACGCACGACGGTTGATCGGAATGTGGCAAACCCATGGCATAGCACACCGCCGCCTCGACGCACATACCGCCGAGCTTGGGCTGGCCGAGCCCCTTGACGAGTCCGGCATCGACCGTGTCCAGAACGCGGCGGGCGAGTGTTTCATTCAATTCTTGCATGGCGTGTCCGTTGCATGGTTGATGTGTCCACATTACCACGCGTAAGCACAATGTCAACACTTTATCGCAAACTATTTACCAATACGCGACGATACGTACCGGGCGCTCCTACGAACTCTCCGCACAGCGGGCACTCCAAACAGTCATGAAAATCGTTGCAATCGTCGCACCAGTGACCTGAAACACCGTCCGCGTGCACGATCCACGCAGCACCTTGTGACCACGCACCGCAATCAGGGCAAAGTAATAAATCGTCGGTCGATGACGGCGGCGCCGGTGCGAAACTGTTGCAGTTGTCCAGCAACTGCTTAAGTGTTGTGATCATCAGTCCTTGCCCCACCGGTCGGACACGGCACCATCGGCGTCCAGCGGCAAGCCTGGCGCCCACGTCGGCGCGATGCGCATGCGGGCCAGCAGCTGCTCTTTGCGTTGCTCCGCGCGCTCGCGCGGCACCTCAAGGATCGCCTCGTCGTAGACGCGGTGCACGATCTGCTCGATCGGTGCGACGTCCTTGAGAATCTCCCAAAAGAAATCGCGCGCGAGCCCTTGCGTGAGGTTGTTGCTTAGCACCTTGCGGTCCAAATGCTCGAAATACCCCTCCGGTTTGCGGTACATCGCCACCGGCACCGTCGCGCCCGGCTCCATCATCAACTGCGCGTCGTGGTAGCTGATATCGCGCCCGGATGGCAGGCACATGCGCAGCGCCATGCCTTCGCGTACGAACGTGATCTTGCTGCAGCCGCCGCGGCCGATCGGTACGTCGACCGCCTTGCCAGGCGCATCAAGCGCGATCATCGCGGCGTACTCCAGCATCGCCCACCAGCGCTCGAACGCCGGCCGCGCCGCACGCCAAGCGTCGACGCTATCAATAGCTGCATCTTCGGTAATGGCCACACCGTAGTTACCCGCACCGGCAACCACCGCGCCGGCGCCGCCGCCGTACTGGCCGAGCAGAACGATCACTTTGCCGACTTGTCGCATGTCTTTGGTCACTTCGTCGTAAGACACGCCGTATATGCCCATCGCCGACACTTTGTACACGTCGATACCGGCCTCGTAGGCGGCCAGCAGCTCTTCATCGTTGGCCAGCCACGGCGCCATGCGCGCTTCGATGCCCGACAGGTCGGCGGCGATCAGCGTGTGCCAGAGCGACGTGGCACAGAACAACTGGCGCTGCGCGTCAGCCATCGCGGCCAGCGCCGGGCCGACGTCGGGCTGCGACAAATACACCTTGTCGCGTGCCTTGATGGCGGCCATGATCTTTTCACAATCCTCGCGCGACTTGCCCGGGCGCGGCCGGGCGACGTTGAGCAGCTGCACGTCACCGCAACCCATTGCCGTGTCGCGACCGGTCAGCGCGCCATGGAATACGATGGCATGCGTCATCCGGCCATCGACGTGCGCACGCAGGATCGCACCGTGCTTTTTAGGCGCGCGCGAGGCGTCCAGGCGCAGGTTAAGGATCTCGCGCAGCTCGGCGGTCACCGTGTCTTTACCCAACAACGTTTTCAGCGACTCGCGCCCGGCGTCGGTCAGCTCCGACCCCATGTCGCTCGCCAGATCCTTGATCTTTTCTATCTCGCTGGCCGCCATCACGGCGCCGTCGGTCAGCACAGTGATCTTGTAGTCGATCAGCGCCTGCTCGTACTCGGCCAGGTCGGCCATGGCTTGCGCCGCCTGTACGTCCACACCCAGCCCGCGCTCGTTGATTTGCATGTCGAGCACGTAGAACGCCTGCTCACGCGCCGGCAGCGGCCTTGTGGCGTTCCATAGCCCGATCATCGCGTCAACGTCCGTGATGTTGTAGGCGCTCTGCACCGCAAACTCGTTCGGGTGCGTCTTGGGTGTCCACTCGGGATGTGTGGCCAGCTGCATCATCACCTTACCGCCCTCGGTATCCTTGCGAATGGGCAGGTTCGCTGCCTCGCAAGCGCGTTCGAGACTACCGGGCAGGCCGTTGTACCGGGCGCGCGCGGCGCTGCAGCGCATCTGCTCGCGTGCCATCGGCGTGATTGCTTTGTAGTCACGCACAATGCAATGGTTCCAGATGGCGTAATCGAACGCCGCGTTGTGGGCGACGATTGGCGTGCGATTGGCCACGTGATGAATGACGGCGCCGGGCAACGGGTCGCCGATCAGCCAGAGCTGCGTTTCGCTTTCGCCAGGTAGGCGATAGGCGAAACTGTTCGCCCGCGTTGACGGATCGCGCAGGTAGCGCCCGAGCCCATGCAGCTTCAATTCGCAGTTCGACGTCGTCTCGAAGTCAAGAAATAGCTCGTTGTGGGTCATGCTTTGTACTCGGGGTCATAGCGGAACGCGCGCAGCTCGCCATCGCGCAGGAAACGTATTGTCGTGATGAATACGGCGTTATCTTGGTATTTTGTAAGCGTAATGTCAACCGGCTTATCAATCAGATCACGCATGAGCAACGCGCGATGCGCCTCGCCGGGCAGCTTGCGCCCGGTGGCTAGTTCAAAGAATTTGCGCGTGTAGGCATAGAACGCCCCATCTTGCGCCGTGCGGTCAAAGTCCAGGCGCAGCTTGCATGGGCCCAGCTCGGTCGAGTAGTCGATACGCAGCTGCGAGTTGCCCAGCGGCGTCAGCACCATGTCTTCGACCGTCGTGGTCATCGTCTGCGCGCAGACCTCGTCCACCAGCGTGACGTCTTCCTCGTTGTGCAGTAAGTAGCTGTCGTCGTCACCGATCAGGTTTTGCGCGCCGCGGGCGTGCTTTTGCACCACGTAGAGATAGCCTTGGCGCGGGCGACCACACTGCCGACACGTCAGGTGTTCAGGGTCATTCCAGTAGCTGCACGGTTCGGGCTTGTACGTCGTGCCATCGTCATCCGCGGTGAACCCGTCAAGCTTCAACACCATGCGTAAATCCACCTCATCGGGCGGCGAGTGCATCGGGAAACGGATCGCCGAACGCTCGCGCGAGGGCAACGCACTCCCGTCCTTGGCCCGCGGTGCGTTCGGGTTGATCGTGAGCTGATCCGAGCACGCCCACATGCCTTTGCGGCTGTCGCCGTTGTCGCGATCCTCGTTGAGCGCGCCATGACGGGAAAAGTTGCCACCGGCATCGAGCGCCAGGCAGTCCACCTTGCCCTCGTACACGCGAAAGCCGCGCCCGACGATCTGGCGCCACAGCACCAGCGAACGCGTCGGGCGCAGGCACACCAGGCAATCGACAAACCGTGCGTTAAAGCCCGTGGTGAGCATCGCCACGGACACGATGTGCCGGTGTGCGCGTTGCAGGTACGCCGCGATGCCATCGACGCGTTCGCTCTTGTCCAGCTCACCGTGGATGATCACCGAGGACTCACCGCGCTGTTCGAGCGCGGCGTGGATCATCTTGGCATGCGCGATGTTCACCGCGAACCACATGAAGTGCTTGCGCTCGGCCGCGACGTCAAGCGCGACCTCGACCGCCTCCTCGGTGACCTGCATAGCACGCAGCGCCAGCTCGTCCTCGTCGTAGTCGCCGCCTTTGGTCTTGATGCCGTCCAGGTTGATCTGTGGGAAGCGCACTGGTGGGGCGTTGATCCGTGCAATCACACCCTCGCGCACCAGGCGGTTGAAATTGCGCCCCGACGTGTAATCGCACACCTTCACGTTGAACAGGCCGCACTGCGACAGCGGCACGACGCGCAGGCCCTGCATGCGAAAGTCCGTGCCGGTAAGCGCAATAAACCGAACGCGCGGGTTTTTTTCCTTGAGCACGTCGACGATCTTGCGCGCCGTCTTGGTCGACAGATCGAACGCGTGCGCCTCGTCGACGATCACCAGATCAAAATGGGCAAAGTGCCGGGCCTGATTGACGAAACTCTGCGGCGTGGCGAACGTGATCTGTTCGGTGCGCTGTTTCATGCCCAACCCGGCGCAATACACGCCGATGCGTGAGGCTAGCGCCGGCGCCAGATAGCCGGCCGCCTCGGCCGTATTCTGGCCGACCAACTCCATCGACGGGGCCAGCACCAGCACGCGGAACGTGGGCCAGCGCTGAATCGCCGCCTCGGCAATCAGCGTGGCTACCAGCGACTTGCCGCCGCCGGTGACGATCGCAGCGATCGGATGCGTATTCTCCGCCTGCACCAGCGCATCCATCACACGTGCGCACGCCTCGGCCTGAAACCAGTACGGCACCAAACGTGCTTTAAGCGGCGTGTGTGCTGACACCGTGCCTGACTCCCCGAAACCCATAGATTACGCCTTGGGCACGAAGTCGCGGACGGTCGGGTTCAAGTGGAACACTTCCAGAATGACCGCCTTGGTGTAAGCGCGCTCGGTGGGCCACCGCTTGCCGAACACCGGCTTGTCGTAGCAGGCGATCTGCTTGATGCGGCAGTACAGGCTCGCGTCCTTGCCCAGCTGCTGCAGCACCGGCAACGGCACGGGCTGCTGACAGGTGAGAAAACGCGAAGCCTCCTCGACGGTGAAATACTCGGCCAGGTTGACCGTCGAGGGGTCAAGCGTGGGCGTCGGTATCGCGGGCGTAGAGAACGTGGGTGTGCGCTTAACAATCGTCATGGCGTGTGACTCCTTGGGCGTAAGCTAAAGTTTAAGGCTTGGTCAGCGTATCGTCAATCTATTTCGCCGGGTAGCATAGGACGTTTAATAGGAAAAAACGCGGGCGGGTCCGATACCGTTTCGTGCAGTATTTGTTGGCCCATCACGAATGGGCCGGCGACAAAGTATGTCCAGTCGCGGCACGCTAAAACGGCTTGCTCTTTGGTGGGGTAAACGCCGCTCACCTCCCACGCCTGGTGCGGACCGTCAAAACCGGTAACCGGCTTGTATATCGCGCGAATTTGACCGACGAGCCACACGTGGCCACCATTTTGATACTGTAAAAAACTGTTCACGACGTTCTCCTAGTGCACCTTAGCGACAGCATGCGCGGCAAACGGATTGATAGCTTGCGTCAATGGATCAGGACTATCGTTATCACCACGGCTATCGAGCGGCACATAGTCGATCGGTGGGTAATACACGTTGCCGTTGTATTTTTTCTCGGACGTCCAGCCACGGCTGCGCGCCCACTCGGCGACCTTTTTGGGCTGAATGTCGCGGTTGAGTCCCGACTGCTTGATCTGCGCCAGCACGTGCGCACTGCGCACCTTTTGCGTGTCGCTAGCCAGTAAGCGATCGAAGATGGGTAGCAGCCACTCATCCAGGCCGTCGGTCGGCGTGCCGAACCCGCGGCGCATCTGTTCCTTGGTGAACGCGTCCACCGCGCGCGCTGCGGTCGCCGCCAGCAGGCCGTACGTGTCCTCGTTTTCGCAGAACCGTTCCTTGGCCTCGGCCAGCAACTGCGGCACCTCGACCGTCCAGGTGTGATCTATCTCGTGCGTCACCATCACCGGCATGAACCGGCGGTTGCCTGTACTGTCGTTGTTGAGTTCGTGCTTGTTGGCCGTGCCGATCAGTACGAACCGGCGCGGGTGCGGCGCCGCGCTGACCTCGTACAGGTCGCGGTAGACGTCGTCGCTGTTGGTGGCCCATGTCTTGACCGCTTCCACGTCGCGCTTGGCGTGTCCCGACATCTCGGCCAGCTCGGCGACCATCGAGGTGCGTGCCAGCAGGGACATTTTCACCGGGTCGGCAAACTCGATAGCCGGTGTGGCCGGGCAGCCTACCGCGGCGGCAAGTGCTTTGACGAAATGGCGCGACTTGCCCCAGCCTTGCGTTTCGCTGATCAGCACTGGCACCACGTCATGTGACGCGCCTGGCGCCAGCTGGCGACGCACCAGGCCGGCGAACAGGTACTGACCGGTGGCCGTGAGCGCGGGGGACGGCGGTGCGCCGCATACGTCCTCGAACACGGTATCGAGTCGCGACACACGGTCCCACGCGGGCAACGCGTCGACAAAATCGCGCCACGGGTCGTAACTGTTGGAAAAAATGACCGTCGCCATCGCCGCCTTCACCCCCGCGTCGGTCATCCCGAGACACCCCAGCCGCGGCATCGCGAGCAGTATCTTGCCCGATTCGGCCTTGCTGACGTCGTTGGCGGTCGAGGTGGCCGCGTTGTAGCGCAGCGGTCGGCCCAGTTCGTCGTTTAGCGCGGCGAGCGCTGTGACGGCATTGGATTGGGGTGTCGAGCCTTTGCCCATGCGCTCGGGGTAGTCAATGGCGCCGTCCAGCCGGATCGCCGCGCGCGTCCACCGGTCCACCGCCGGCGCGGACTGTTCCTGAAACACGTAGAACGTCTGGTCCTTGTACGAGAAAATGCCGCGCTTGCTGCTGCGCGTGGTGAGCACGGCTTTCGTGAAATGCAGGGGCGTCAGGTCGTCGCGTAGCGCGTCATCGGGCGCGGCGCACGGATCGCCGGCGATGGCCTCCCACTGCGTCAGAATGTCGCCCACGGAGCGCAAACCGCCGTGCTCGAAGGCGATCAGCATGTCGCGCGGCAGCTGCTGTGCATCGCGCGCCTGAATCGCTGCGGTGGCCATCCGCTCGGCCGTCTCGTTGTCCCACCCCTGCGCCGAGGCGCGGGCCAGGTGCCAGCGGAAGGCGGCGCGGTTGGCCTCGGGTTTGCTGTGCTGCTTGGCCAGGCTGCGCATCGTCTCGACCTGGCGCAGCTGCAGCGTTTTCAGTGGCGCCAGCCGCGCGACGTTGATCATGCCATTTTCGGCGTGACCGGGCGGGCGTCCCATCGCGACGCTGCGCGGACGAATCACCCATTGCTGATCGTCGGGCACGCGGCGCACGACGCCCTCATGCAATATCGGCGCGGCCTCGAACAGGATGCGTTGTGTCTGGTAGATCGAGGCATCGGACAGCTGGCGCACCAGCAGCGCGCCGCTGCGACTGATCTTGATGTAACCCCGCCCACCAAGCCACTGATCGTCCTGCAGCCGCTTGGCCAGTTCGGGAATCTTCTGGCCGTCGGTCGCGGCGAGATAGACGTGCACCCCACGTAGTGCCCGACCGTGCACGTAGGATGAGGCCGAGGGGCGCGCGACGCGTAGCGCGTCCTTGATCCACGGCGAGCACGATTCGAGGGCGTCCAGCACGGCGTCGACGCTACGGAACTCCGAACCTTCATCGACGTCGACGTCGATGGGAAACAGCGCCTCGCCATAGGGCCAGGTGAATGCGCTACCGATGCGCGGGGTGCCGGGGTCGCCGTTCTCGGCGGCGCGGCGCGTGGTCAACGCGGTGTCGCCGTGCACGTTCAGGCCGCAGCACAACGCATCTTCGGCGGTGAGCAGCGGCATCACCGAGCGCAGTTGGGTGACGTCTTCGATCTGCAGTTTCTTGGAGAAGCCGGTCGCCATGTTGGCGATCGTGCCGGGTATCAGGGTGCCGTCGACCAGACGGAATTCCTTGGTCAGCGCACAGTTCGTCGAGGTCAGTACCGTGAAGGAAATACTCATAGCCGATAGACACCGGCAATGGTGGGTGATAGCATGGCGGCGAATTCCTTGGTGTGTTTTCTTAACGCCGCGCCTCACTCGCGCGGCGTTTCTTTGTGCGCGTTCGGTAGACGCTACGTGAAACCGCGTGTGATGTCAAATATCACGGGTAGTTCGCAAACGCCCTGACGCATGCCTTTGGTAAGCTATCAGTAAGGGTGCGACAGTAAGGCTATATTATGCTTACATTTTACACAACTTGTAGTTAACACCCCTTTATTAAACTACTATATTCTATTTACTCCTTACCTTATGACTCTAATTCTATAATCTAAAGGGAAGAGTTAAAGTATAAAAAGTAAAGAGTAATACTTAATTATTATTCGTACATAGGTGGTTACCAGATCACGTGGGTAAGGTCAGTTCAGTAAGGTTATAGCGTACTGATGGGTTTACTATTACATTTAACCGACGAATCGCCGAGGGTTGCTGATTGACGCCGCGTTGACGGCGCGCTAACGTCAGCGCCATGGATACGTGCGCTCTCGATACGCGGCTGTGGGACCTGGATTGTGATTCTGCAGGCAACTGGCGTACCGTGGGCGACGCTACCGGCAGCGGCAACAGTCCCACTGGGCCCGGCATGCGCCTTGCGCAGGACGCCGCGACGCGGTGCCTCAGCTTCGCCGGTGAGGTGTACTACGACACGACGCAGGGCGTCGGTTACACGCAGATCCTCGGCGGGCCGCCGAACATGGCCGTGGTCAACAACGCTTACCAGTCCGAGGCACTCAAGGTGCCCGGTGCCGCGCAAGCCCTGTCCAACCTCACGTTCACCGCCGGCAGCCAACGCAAGGTCACCGGCGCACTCACCGTGACCGACATCACCGGCAATGGCGGCGTCGTCGCGGTATGAGCTACCAGATCATCCCGCTACCGGTCCAGGCCAACTGCGCGCTCTCGGCGGTGCTGGACGGCCTCGACGCGCAAATCGTGCTCACGACGACCGACTACGGGCTGTTTGCCGACGTGGTCTACAACGGTATCCCGGTCAGCAGCGGCCGGCTGTGTCTGGACCGGGTCGACATCAACCCGAACCGCTACAACGGCATGCCGCAAGCGCTGTTCTTTGCCGACTTGCAAGGCACCACCGATCCGGTGTGGAGCGGCTTCAACACGCGCTACGCGCTCTGCTACGGCGAACCCGCCACCAACGGTGGGACGACGACCGCGTGAGCCACCACGGCCCGCACAGAGCGGCTCAGGAGCATTCCGTACTAGCAGCGGGCGGCTGACGTGCATGCTCAAGTCGCTCACCGTGACCCTCATCGGCGCCGATCGTGGTACGGCCATCACACTGACCGAGCTGTCCGCGATGGACGCCGACCGACACGCACGCACCGCGCTGGCCGCTATCGGCGAGGCACCCGATGGCGGCATTGTCGACCTGGCGCTGGTCCATCTCGAACGCGTGCGCGCGCTCGGCCCGCGCGGCCTGGCGCTGCTGCAGCCGTTCCTCGGTGAGGCGCAGCATCAGGCGCTAAACGACTGGCGCAGCGTGCGCCAGCTGCAGAATGCCGCGCTACTGTTGCACGTCGGGTTCCTCACGACCCGGGCGCCGATCGAGGTGCCGGTGCGCATCCAGGCATTGATGATCGAACGCGCCGGCGACGTACAGACCGCCTCATTCTGCTGCGCCCAAATAGCCACCGTGCTACTCTCCGGCAAAGCCACGTACCGCGAGGTCGAGACGGTGCTTTCGACCGAGGACGTGTACAACATCGTCGAGCTGCTCAACCTTGACGCGCTTCGTCGTCTGCTGGACGCCGAACGCCCGCCAAAACGCTAACCGTACCACCAGGGACCGCCAACCCATGACCGACGCACACGCACTGACCGACGTTTACGGCCTCGGCCGCGACACGGGCAAAACCTATCGCATCGCGCGTATCGACGCGCTCACCGTCGCCGGTTACGTGTTGCGACTGGTCGCCGCGCTGCGGGTAGACTCCTACGAGGGGCTACTGGCCGAGATTCAGTCCAGTGTCGAGAAACAGGAAGCGCCGATCGACACGATCATGACCGTGCTGCAGGGGTGTGACCCCGTCGCCATTCACGGCCTGATCAAGGATCTGCTCACCCACGTGCTGATCAGCCCCGACCCGCAGCACCCGAGCGCCAACCGCGCCATGCAGGGCAACGAGATTGAGGACATCAAGACACTCGGCGCCATCCTGATGACGCTGTCCTCGCTCTATTTCGGCCCCGCAGGCTAACCGGTGTCCGTGCCGGCCGACGCGATCAGCCTGCCCACGCTGCCCACGGTGGTGGCGCTCAACGCGCTGTCGCTGGTAGCCTCGGCGCTGCCCTCGCTCAACCCGCCGACACCCATCTACGCCATCGTGGCCAGCGACACGTTCATCCCGCTGACGCTGCCCGACTCGTGGGGCGAGTTTTCCTACCGCTACGAGACGGCACTTAGCGACTACCCGCAGGAGCAGGGCGCCTTCCAGCCGTACAACAAAGTGACCCGGCCAGTCGGCCTCACCGCGACGCTGATCAAGACCGGCAGCGACCTGGCCCGTCTGACGTGGCTACTAGCCATCCAGCAGCAGGAAAGCCAGAACCCGACGCAGCTGTACACGCTGATCAGCCCGCAGGGCATTTACACCGACTACGTGATCGAGGGCATCGCCTATAACACCCGCAAGGAACGCGGTTCGAACATGCTGTATCTGGAAATCGCCTTTCTGCAGATTCCGCAGATCATCTCGACCGACGGCTCGTTTGCCAACACGCTGGCGCCCAAAAGCTCCCCGGTCGCGCAGGTGGGCCGCGTGTTCACGCAGGGTGCCACGATGGCGCAGACGGGTCTGATCAACGCCAGCAGCGTCATCACCGGGGGTTGAGCCATGGCTAACGAACAGGTCGTCGACGAGCTCGTCGTCAAGCTTACCCTCGATGACAGCCAGTACAAGCAGGCCGACAAGGCAAAAAACAAGCTCATCGACGGCACCGAAAAAAAAGAGCGCAGTGCCGACGCTGCGCGCGACAAGCGCAACAAGAACCGCAAAAAAAGCGACGTCGATGAAAAGCGCTCCGAGGGCGACCGGCAGAAGCGGCTGGGCCAGACGGAGAAAGCGGTCAAGCAGCTCGGTTCGACGCTCAAGGTATTCGCGCTGACGACCGCGGCCGTGTTCGGCATCGGTGCAGGTGTCGGCGGCATCGTAAACGCGATTACCAACCTGGCCGGCTTCGAGACGGGGCTGCGTCGCGCGGCGGTGAGCACCGGCATGTCCAATCGCGAAATGCAGGCATGGGGGGCGACGGCCAAGCGCCTGGGTGCCGACGCCGATAGCGGCGCGGCCGCGATCGCGGCGCTCGCACGGGAACAGAAGCAGTTCAACATCACCGGCGCCGGGCCGACCATGCAGGCGCTGCAGCGCATGGGCGTCAACATCACCCCGAACACCAAGCCCGAGGATGCGTTAGAGCAGGCGCAGGCGATCTACAAGCGTGCGCCACCGGCACAACAGCAGCAGATGGAAGCGCAACTGTCCGCGCAGGGCGTCAGCGACGACTTGATCGTGATGATCAAGCAGGGAACCGACGTTCTCGAAACGTACAACCGATCGTTGGCCGACTCGACCGAGGAAAACAAAGCCTCGATGGCGGCGCTTAACGACGCGTTTACCTCGCTTAAGCAAGCGTCCATCGCGCTGGGCGGCGTGCTGGCGACGGTCGCGACGCCCTACATCAAGGAATTCGGTGACTGGGTACACAGCATCGCCAGCGACCCGCACCAGATTGACGCGTGGATATCCAAGACGTCCGCCGCATTCACCGAGTTGGTCAAGGATGCCGGCATACTGGCCGACGGCATGAAAGCCGCGTGGGCGACGGTCAACGACATTGCGCACCCGGTGAACCAGGCGAGCCACGCCGTGGCGGGGTTCTTCGCAGGGACGGCGAATAGCATCCACGCGGCCAACCCCGACAATAAGGGCACACCGGGCGCGTTGATGCTGCGTCGCATGCTGCATAGCATGGGTATCGGTGATAATCCCGATATCAACGGCTTGAGCGCACCGCGCAGTAGCTACGCTGACAGTTTGACCGATACGCCCGTCGCGCCTGGCAGTGGAAACGCGCCTGGCAGCACAGGCTCTGTCTCGGTATCGGACTTCGCGCAGATGCTGACGCAACGCGGCATGACCCCGGCGCAGGCCGCGGCCGCTGCGGCCAACGCAGCGCGCGAAGCGGGCGATGGTCACGGCGGCATCAATCCGGCAGCACTGAACCCTAGTGGCGGCGCGTCGGGCGTTTTCCAGTGGCTCGGGCCACGCAAGGATGCGTTCCATGCACAGTACGGTGTTGATCCGAACCAGGCGCCGTTGTCGCAGCAGCTCGACTTCCTGTTCAACAACCCGGCCGAGAAAGCCCGCATGCAGAAAGCGTTCGCCGGTGGCGGCGATGCGCAGGCGCTGGGCACGCGTTGGTCGCAGCTGTTCGAGGCGCACGGCAACCAGGCTGAAGACATCAAGCGCGGCCAGCTCGCCGGGCAGCTCGCTGGTGGACCGAACGCACCCAGCGGCACGCCAACCGACGCGACGACGCAGATCAACTTGAACGGTCCTATCACGGTCAAGGCCGATAATCCCGGCGACTTCGTGTCCGGCATCACGCGCATCGCGTCCGTGCAGAACTACCAATCGGCGAACCGATAAAGGATCACTATGAACGCCAACCCTTTTTTTAATATCCCACGCGTGAATGAAGTCACCAAGCAGACGCCGTGCGGGACGTATCTAATCACACGGGACGCCGAACCCAACGCCGTGCAGATTATGCGTGTGTGCAATAGTCTCGACGGGGCGAATCGTTTGACGCACCGCGAACTGCGGAAAATACAAGAACAAGGGTTTGTACTGCGCAGCGAGGATTATCTTGATGTCGATTCGAATCCGGTGCTAATCGACAAAACGTACTACAGCGCGATTTTTGACCACGTACGATGACTGGCGCGGCCTTTCCCGATCGCATCCTGCAGGTCGTCGTGAGCGTCGACCGCCCCGATACGTCCGCCGGCGCGGCGCCCGGGGCGACGAAGACCACGACCTACACCTGGCAGCTCAACCGCATACGCGTGTCCATCCGCTACGGCGGGGCGCAGTTCGGCAACGCGCACATCACCGTGTATGGCGTGCCGCTGCAGGACATGAACAACATCGCCCGGTTGTGGCTGGAAACGATGACGCCGCAGACCACCGACAGCGTGACGGTCAACGTGTGGAATGGCCAATCCTTTTCCCCGCTGTTCTACGGCACGATCACGTGGTCGTCGGTGGACGCCTCGGCCATGCCGGCGGTCGCGCTGGTCCTCGACGCCAACTCCGGGTTCAAGGCGGCCAGCACGCCCGCGGCACCGTACGCCAGTAGTGGGCCGGTATCGCTCAAGGACGCGCTTACCACGATCGCCACGCAGGCCGGTTACACGGTGAATTACGCGGCCAGCGCGCCGAACTACATGGTGACTACGCGCGTGACGGGCTCGGCGCTCGACCAGATCGCCGCGCTGATGCGCCACTTCCCGGATTTAACGTGGGTGCCAGTACAGCAACAGATCCTCGTGCGCGCCGCGCTTGCGCCGCAATTCACCGATCCGGTGCGCATCGCGGTCGATACCGGCATGCAGGGCGCCCCGGTGTATTCCACCAGCGGCCTGCAGATCGCGACGCTGTTCAATCCGTTGATCATTCCCGGTACGGCGCTCAACGTCGTCACGGCTTTCGACTTCGTCAACCGGACGCAATGGGTCGCGCACGTGCTCGCGCACGAGCTCGACGCCAACATGCCCGGCGGCCAGTGGACCACCAGCATCGCCGCCAACGCGTTCGGCGCCAACGGGAACAACAATGGCAACGCCCCCGCCGTCTAAATACAATCCCGAATTCGCCGCGCAGTTCGACAAGGACCAGGCGCTCGATTACGTGATCCGCAAGCTGCTGCGCGGCATGCACACGGCCGATCTGGTGCAGGTGCTGGCCGTCACCACCGGCACCACGGCGGTCGGCTTTCTGACGGTCCAGCCCGTCGTGCTGGATCAGGACACCAACGGCTACGTGCTGACGCAGACACCGATCTACAACGTGCCGTTCATGCGCTACCAGTCCGGCGCCTCGGCGATCTTTATGGACCCGGACAAGGGCGACGTCGGGCTGTGTCTGTTCACCGAGCGCGACACGTCCGGTGCCAAGGCGCGGGCTATCGCCGGTCAGCCATTGCCGGGCGCCGCTCCCACCGACCGCACACACTCTTCGGCGGATGCGTTTTACATCGGCGGCGTGCTCAACGGCGCGGCGACGCAGTGGATCAAGTTCAAGCCGAACGGCGCCGGTATCGACATCACCTCGCCTGGCGCGATCACGATGGAAGCGCCAAGCAGCAACATTACACTTACCGCGCAGGCGGTCGTGATCAACGCACCGACGCAGATCAACAGCACGCTGACTACGACCGGCAACATCACCGCACCGGACATTCTGCTAGGGCCGTCGCAGTTCAGCATTCTTAACCACGTGCATACCGGCGGCACGCTGGCGGGCGGTCTGACCGGTCCACTACAGGGATAGCTACCGGCGAACGGGCGCGTATAAATCCCTAACACAACGTTCACTTAATCGGTAAACTTGCCCCATGCCCACGACGCCGACCACCAACGTTCCGCTGCCCGTCTTCACCACGACGGGCCTGCAGATCAACAGCGAGCAGTCGATTCTCACCGGCGTGCTAGCCGATTACGTCCAGGCGTTCGCCACGACGGGCAAGAGCCTCACGACCGCGCTGACCACGCCGCAGGGGCAGCTCGCCTCGGCGCAGTCCTACATGGTGGCCAACTTCCAGGCGCTGCTCGCTTCGTTCATCGCGCAGGTGGACCCGCTGACGAGCTACGGCGCGTTTCAGGACGCGCTGGGGCGTATCTACTTTCTGACCCGTCAGGCCGCGACGTTCGCGACCGTGTCGGCGATCGTGTTCGGCACACCCGGCGCCACGCTGCCGGCCGGTTCGCAGGCGGTGAGCAGCGTCGATAACTCCGTGTGGGTGACGCAGACGGCGGCTGTCTACAACTCGCTCAGTCAGGCGCCGGTGACCTTCGTAGCGACCATGGCCGGCCCCGGCCCGACGGTCGCGGCCAACACGCTGGCCATCTACCAGCAGGTGCCCAACTGGACCGGCATCACCAACGCGGGGGCCAATACGCCCGGCCTGCCGGTGGAGACGCGCCAGAATTTCGAGACGCGCCGCGCCGCGTCGGTGCAGATCGGTGGCGTCGGCCAGGCCGTCAACGTGCGCGCCGCGCTGGCCAATGTACCCGGCGTCACGGATGTCTATGTTTACAACAACGGCGGCAACACGCCGATCACCTACGGTGCGACGAACTACCCCATCCCGGCGCACTCGGTCGCCATCAACGTCACGGCGCCGGGCGTCAGCGCGGCCACGATCGCTGCGGCGATCAATTCGAAGCTTGACTGCGGCTGCGGCATGTCGAGCCAGTCGTGCGTGACGGCGACGATTCAGGACACCGTAAACTACGCGGCGCCCTACCCGACGTACACGTACAGCTTCATGCTCAATCAGCCGCCGACGCCGCTTTACATGACGGTCAACGTCGCCAACCTGTCGACGCTGCCGGCCGGCTACGTCGCGGCCATCCAGAACGCCGTCGCGCAAGCCTTTCTGTTGGGCTGGGTGTCGCAGGATGGCACCATCACCGTGCCGCGGGCGCGTATCGGCGGCCAGATCGTCGCCAGCGAGTACGCCGCGCCCCTGCTGGCGCTGGGCAACATCACGCCGGTATCCATCTTCATCGGCACCAGCGCGGCGCCCACGGCCGGTACGTCGGTCACGATGGGTATTGATCAGCAGCCGCAGCTCTTGGCCGCGAACGTGTCCGTAAACGCTGTGACGGTGTAAGGCCGTCGCATGAGCAGTTATCTCGGAAACGTCGTCCAAAAGGAGTACAGCAACTCGACGACGTTGCTTGAGTTGCTGGCGTTCGCCGATCAGTGGATTGACCCGGCGCAGTTCGGCGCGACGTTCTTGGCGAACGTGTGGAACATCAATACCGCCGTCGGGTTCGGCCTCGACATATGGGGCCGCATCCTTGGCGTGAGCCGTTACCTGCTGGTGAACCAGCCGACCGCCGGCAATTATTTTGGCTTCAACACGGCCCCCACGGCGGCGAACGTGAAGCTGGGCACCGGCAATGGTGTTACGGTGACATTCGGCATCGTCGGTGTGAGCGGTACGCCGGTCACGCCGCTGGCCGGCGCGGTGTTCACGATCAACGGCGTACCGACCGCACCCGCTTTGCAGACTGGCACCAACGTCACGTTCGCGCCCGCGCCCGCGAATGGCGCCGTGATCCATTTCATCGGCACCTACAACCAGACCGGCACCAACTGGCAACCGTGGGGCCAAGCGCCGTTCTACAGTGGGCCGGCCAACGACGTCGTGTCGTACGCGCTACCCGATCAGTATTATCGCCAGCTGCTGCTGGTCAAGGCGGCGGCGAACATCGCCCGGTGCGACTGCCCGAGCATCAACGCGCTGATGCGCGCGATGTTCGGCACACGAGGCGCCTGCTACGTCGGGTTCGATCCGGGCAACCCGATGAACATCGCCTATCACTACGGCTTTTTTCCTACACCGGTCGAGCTGGCGATCATTCAATCCGGGCTGTTCCCGCAGCCGGCCGGCACGATAGCGACCTACGTTTATGCGACACTAAGCTATGTGCCGTTCGGGTTCTCGCCGGCCGACCGCGGCGCCAGCCCGACATTCGTCAAGGCGTGGAGTGTGCCCGGTTCGCCGTTCTACATGCCTGCCAACGCTACACCCCTACCGTGAGGTCGCCCCATGCTCGTCGCTAACGCACCGCTTAAATTCCTCGCGCCATGGGCGTCACAGAACACGAACATATTCGAGTTGCCGCAGACTACGGCTGACCCGACGCGCGCCAGCCAAGCGCTCGGCTTTCCGCCCGAGACGATGCTGCCGCCCGAGTCTGGCGGTGTGCCGCCGCAGGGCATCGACTTCAACGCCGGCCTGTATCAGGTCGCGCGCATCACGTGGTGGCTGATGTATGGCGGCCCATTCGCCTACGACGCGACATTTGCCACGAATGCAGCGATCAGTGGCTACCCGCAGGGGGCGGAAGTGGCCTCAAGCGATTACGCCGGGCAGTGGCTCAGCACCGCCGACAACAACCAGGTGAACCCCGATACGGTCGGCACCAACTGGGTGCCCGGTTACACGTACGGTCGCACGGCCGTCGCGCTGACGAATGCGAACGTGACACTGTCGCCGCTGCAGGCGGCCAAGAAAATCCTTGTGTTCACCGGCACGCTGACGGGCAACGTCGTGGTGACGCTACCGGCTTGGATATACGAATGGGACGTGGTCAACAACACGTCGGGCGCGTTCACGCTGACATTGACGACCGCGAGCGGTTCCGGTGCGGTTATGCCGCAAGGCGGCGCATCGCGCATTCGTGGCGACGGTACAAACATCAATTTCGATGCCGTCAACGTGCCACCCGGTGCAACGCCCAACCAAGCGGCACAGCTGCAGCAGGTACAACCGCACATCGTGACGCTGTCGGGTAGCGGCAACTGGACCTGTCCGGCCGGCGTCACCGTCGGTTGGCTAAGCGGCTGCGCGGGTGGTGGTGGAGGCGGTGCGAGCGGCAGCAATAACACAGCGAACGCAGCGGCATCTGGCGGCGGCGGCGGTGGCGCCGGTCAACCGGTGATACGTCAGTCAGTCACGCTGGTCCCCGGCACGGTTTACGCGTATGTCGTTGGTGCGGCGGGCCTTGGCGGTGCAGCGCCAGCACAAGGTTCGGCATCGACCTCGGCAAACAACGGCACCGCCGGTGGTAATACGACGTTCGGTACGCTACTCACACTCACAGGTGGCGCGGGTGGCACCGCGGGTGCCGCTGGTGCCGCTAGCGGCACCGCTGTGCCTGGCGGCGGCGGCGGCACGGGCTACCCTGTAGGCGGCACAGCCAGCGATGGCGCGCCCGCGCCAACACTCAGCACCATCCCCGCATGGCCAGGCGTATCAGGCGCAGGCGCATCGTCGCCGTTTGGTGGTGGTGGTACGCCCACACGTAGTGGAAACGGTGCGAGTAATCACGGATTCGCTGCTTATGGCTTCGGTGCGGGTGGTAGCGGTGGTGGTGCTCCCTACCTTTCTGGTTCTCCGGGTGCCGTTGGTGGAGCTGGCGCACCCGGCACGTTGATTCTTGAGTATTGATCGACATGCCAAAAGCCAGCGCACTGACATCAATGCAGGGCATCGTCTTTTTGCTCGACAAGCGAGACAAACGCCCAACCGTCGAACTCCTCGATACGATACACAAAATCGCCTCTGATGCTATCGCGATATTGACGGAGCCGGACCCTGTTCGACGGCGGATCGGTTTCATTCTTTTGGCCATACAAGAAAGCACCCGATGCGACATAAAGATAATCAACAAGAAACGCATCACACGTGTGACCATCCTCGATCACACGATTTACAATTGGGCGCTTGAGGAAGCGCACGCGCTAGCTGTGCGCGCCGACCCTTAGCACAGGATGCTCGCATGCCATCGCCTGCCCGCTCCGTCTTCATGGCTTTTCTGGCGCTCTACATCGTCACGTGCGCGTTTGTGCTCGATTATCGCGTGGTCGAGGCGATCCTTTCAGGCCACGCCGATGACGTATCGAATAACACGCTACTCGGCGTGCTGCTCAGTGCGTGGAACAGCGCGGCGCTTGGCGTCATCGTGGGCTTTTTCTACGGCCGTAGCAGCGATAGCGACCGCAAGACCGAGCTAATTGGCGCCAGCACGCCACCGGCGAACGTATCGACCACGACGACACCCGGCAAGACGGTCACCGAGTCGACGCCCGCGCCTATGGCGCCGATCGTGGTTGAGACGCCGGTCGCGGTTGCGCCCGTCGTCGCGCCACCCGCAAGCCCCGCCGCGCCGGCCTCACCGAGGCCAGTATGAGTGACGACCCGCTCAAGCCCGTCGTCACCAAGTACACCAAGCGCGAAGGGTTGCTGCTGACGCTGCTGGTGTCACTGGCCGGACTCGCCGCGAACCAGCTGCACCAGAGTGACAAGAACAGTAGTGAAGACGAGATGCAGCACATGCGCGAGCGCGCGGCTGACGCGAACCACCACGCCACCGAGCGCTACGAGGATCTGATGCGGGCGTGCGGGTTGCCAGCAACGCCGAATCGTTGACTGGCGTCAAGCCGCCGCGTAGGCCGCGGCGAGTTTCCCGTTGTAGTTGTTCGCCGCATAGTTAGCGCCGTTGTACAGCTTGGCCACGTTGTCCCAATCGAGCAGCGTCAGCGCGTCGTGCAGTTCGTCGTTGTGCGTGATGAACTCACCGAGCAACATCACTTGGGTGTCCTCGTCGCGGGCCATCTGCAGCGCAAACGCCGCCGGTGTCAGCAGGAACGTCGCCGCGTTGTCGCCCATGATCTGCGCGATGCCCCACGAACACGACCGAACGGCCAGGTTGATATCGACCGCAGCGACCCGGTCAAACCGTGACCACTCACCGAGCCCGCCGACGTAACCGCCTGGCGTCGGGTTGCAGATGTCAGCCGTCAGCTCGGCTCGTTGCGCTGGGGTGGCCAGCCGGTAGACGTAATGGCGTTCAAGCAGGATTTTCGGCAGACCGTTGGCGTAGAACCCGTGCCCGACCGTCTCGACCGTCAGCAACGCCTGCAGGGCTTTCGGGTCGATGGCGAGGGTACCGGCCACGGTGTTCACCGCGTCGGCGCTCAGTGTCGTGAGCGCGGCGTTCGTGAGCGGACCATACACGCCGTCGGCGACCAGACCCGCGGCAGACTGCCAGCGCTGTAGCGCCTCGTGCGTCACAGCGTCAAAGACGCCCGACACGGTGGCACCGAGCCGAGACTGCAGAAAGGTCACGGGACGGCCAGACGCGCCAAGCACCAGCGGAGTATTGGCGTAGTTCATCGGACGGTTCCCGGTTCGATTACAGTGACTATGCGCAAGATGTGCGTGCGCATAGTATGGAACATACGATCAAGTGTATTGGCCACATTATCGTGCATGTACGCACCGCGCCAGGCACGCTCGACGAGCTCTGCGTAACGCCAGGCTGTTGCTAGCTGCGTCTCGGTCTTGCAACTAAAAAACACGTTGACGGCTTTAGCTAGTGCTTGCTCTTTGTTGACTTGCATGGCGTCAGTGCTGCGCGTCGTCGGCGAGCAGGTCGGCTTTCGACACCAGCACCGGCTCGGGCTGTGGATCGGTTGCCGGCTCGACTGATGCGGTTGGAGGCTGCGTGATCGGCGTCGCGGTCAGCGGCTCGGTCGCAGCGGCCTGGGCTTCGTGGCCAAGCGCCCCATTCACGACGTCCTCGATAACCGGCTCGGCGATGGCGACAATCGGTGCCGCCTCGGGGTGCGCGATGTCGACAGCAGCTGCGGCAACGTTAAGCGTAGCGTCTACAACCTCAACCGGTTCGCTAGCGGCCGTGTCGCTAGCGGCCGAGCTGTTAGCCGGTACGCCGGTCAGTGCAGCCTGCACCGTGGCATTCAGCTGGCCGATGACGGGCTTGAATTTGTCTGGCAGGTGCGCTGCGGCAAACGCGATGGCGGCACTCTGCATCGACATCATGAACGCGTGCAGCGCAAAGTCGGCGTAGTTCGGCGCCGCTTCCGTGCCGGGCGGCTTGCCGATGGTATTGGACACGGCCGCGGCGACGTTCAGCAGTTCACTGGCGCTGTTCGTCTCGCTGACATCGTTGCCGGCCTGGGCGAGCGTGTTGGCAAACTGCGCATGGATGCCGGCCACAGCAGAGTGGAAATTGGCGAGCGTATTAGGCGTGACGAGCGCGTTGGATGTTTCGGTGGTAGCGTTCATGAATGGTGTCCTTGGTGGGTAGAGAACGGCCTGCACGGCCGCAGTTAAAGGGTTGACACGTGGTGTGTAGCGCGTGGGTTTCACGGTGTCGGCTCCGTATGGTAAACGTCGATGCGCACGAACGCACGACCCGTGGCGAACGCCGGCCCACGCACCATAGCGATCCAGTCGATCTGCGAGTCGTCGCGCCATACCTTGTTCTTGGTCAGCGCGTCGCACAGCAGCTTTTCACGGTTGGCAATATCCCACACGCTATCGCTGATCGAACGCGGCGGGCAGAGCAGGATCGTCACGGCCAGTCGCCCGTCGATCGGCGGCGCAATGCGCCCGGTCGGCAACGCCGAGGACACGCTACGGCCATAAGCCCGCGCCGCGGCAGAAAGCAGCACGCGCTCGCCGAACGCACGCCAGATGCGATTCACCGATAACGGCCAGGGGAGGGCCAATTCGAGCGCGAGTGTGCTGTTATCGTCCGTCGGTGCGGGCGTCGCTTTCGCAAACAGCGCGGCATACTGCTTGGCGTCAAACATTTTCGGCGGCGCTTAGGCCGGCTGTGTAACCTTCGTCGTAGGCGCCCGCCTCGCTAGCGACGCCGTCGTCGTAACCACGTTGGTATACGGCACCGCCGTGTTCTAGACGGTTAATCGCGCTTTCAATAATCGGGCTGCTTTCTTGCCGACGTAGCAGCGTGACAAACTCATCGTCGGTCAGATTGTCGTGGATAGTGTGCATAGTTAATCCATCACCACGGTGTTGAGAGCTGCAGCACAGCGCTGCGTGTCGATCAGGCCGCCCGGTAACCGATCCTCGACGAGTTTCGCGTAACCTTGGATGTCGTGCCAGTTATCGGCATAGTTCGGGTCACCGGACAGCATCCGTGCGATCTTGTCGGCGATGACCGTCAGCGCCTGCTTATGCATCGCCGGTAACCGGTTCCAGCCCGGCGGCGCGCGCATGGCGTCTTGCAGTGCTTGGGCGATCGGCGCGTGATCGGCAAAATCGCCGTAGCGTCCGCCACGTTCGGCCAGTGTCTGCTCGACGGTTTGTTCGTTGCTCATGCTGTGGCAATCCTGAATAATGGCGCTAGGTGCGGATTCTCACCGCCGGTTCGTCAGGGTTGTCGCCCAACTGCGTCGCGCACGCCTCGACCTAGCTAAAAGAGCGCCCGCTAGATCAGCCGGGCGCGTGGTGCTTACTGCTGCGCGAACGGGTTGGCCGTCTGCGACGTCGCGGGTTGCTCGGTCTTGACGCCCGCAAACGGGTTCGACGGCTGCGACGTTGCGGGCTGTTCGGTCTTGACGCCCTCAAACGGGTTCAACGTCGACGTGCCCGCCGCGGCATACTTTTGGAACTCGTTGGCGGTCACGCCATCACCGATGCTAAGGCGCTCACCCGGGCCGGCGTCCATCACACCGGCTAGATTGAACGAGACGCCCTTGCGGTTGGTCGCCTGATGCGCCCACGGGAACACCGTCAGCGCGCCACGCACCCGGCGGCCGGGGTAGAACGTCGCCTTGATCGCATCCGCGCCGACAACAGGCTGTCCGGCCGTGTCGACCAACGTGGGAGCAAACTGCGTCGAGGCGCGCACCAGTAGCCAATCCTGCGGCACGCCCGGGATCGGTTTCTTGACTTGCGAGTGCACATTGACGCCGATTTCCAGACCCTGCAGATTGCCACCAGGTGCGACCGACTGGACGAGCGCCTGCAGGTCCTGCGTCGCGGATGGCGGGAACGCCAGCTGCACAAAATAGGTCGCTGGCTTGGTGGGACTCAGACGGTTGACGCGCGGCGCGTCGAGAGAGTTATAGAGCAAAATGCCGATGTGGTCGGTAAGCATGTTTGACGCCTCGATAGGTTGTCGTTGTGTTTCGAAGATGCCCAACTGGGGCGGAGTAAACGTAAACGGTATGACGCTAGAATGTCAAGCTAATTATACGAGCCGTTGCGTTATGCTGTCGCCATCTCAACACACTGGCGAACGATGATGGCACTCACGCTTACCGGCGCCGCGGGCGACGGCGTTACCGACGACACCGCCGCCGTCCAGGCGTGGGTTGATAGTTGCGTCGCCACAGGTCTGGCCGGTTATGTCCCGGCACCCGCGGTCGCTTACATGGTGACGGCACCCATCAATGTCACCGGTGGTTTTACCTGCCTGGGTGACGGCTGTGTGCCGTTCGTCGGTGATCTTGCCGCAACAGGTGTCATGCCCCAAGGCATGGGCTCTTGGTTCTATCTCAATCACGCCGGTATTGGCTTCAACGTACAAGGCGCTGCCAGTATCTCAGGGGTGACGTTCGAGAAAATCGGCACCTATCGCAACCAGCCCCCACCGAACGGCCAAGCCTATACGCCAGGTGCGTTTGATTTCGACTTCAGCATCAATGAAGCCGATGTGCTCTTTCGCGACATTGTTTTGCTCAATCCGACCAAGGGCATCGACATGCTCACGGCGGGCGATGGGCGGATCGTGGTCGACAACGTACGTGGCCAGCCGCTGCAGACAGGCATCCAGATAACCGCCTCCCTAGACGCCGGGAAGCTGGACAAAATCCACTTCTGGCCGTTCTGGAGCAACGACACCGGCGTTCGAACCTATATGAAGACCAACGGTACGGCGATCATCGCCTATCGTTGGGATGACCCCGATATCAGCAACTGCTTTGCGCTGGGTTATGCCGTGTTCTTACGCTGCTTGTCGAACACGTACGGCGTGATCAATGAGGCGTCAATCGTCAACTGCGACGCTAACGAGGGTGGCTGGTTCCTGTTGATCGACACGGCGGTCAATGGCGCGGCGCTGCAGATCAGCAACTGTCGCACTATCGCGCAAAACCAAGGTGTCGTTACACCGGTATGCAGCAGCATCCAGCTCGACGGCACCAATTGCCGCGTGATGATCAGCAATATGGAGATGCAGGTGCCGCAGGTTAGCTGCGTGCGTGTGCAGGGCAGCGGTAACACAGTCAGCTGCAGCAACGTCACCCTTGGTGCGTGGAACCAGTCCAACAGCGGTTACTGCGCGGTGGATGCGGCAACTGCGGGAAACACGATCATCATGCAGGACATCCCCGTCATCAGCCTGGCGCCGACAGGCGGCACGTCACTGTATAACGAGGCGTCCGGTTCGACGGTGCGTGCCACCCTTGCGCGCGGTCAAACGGTCGTTACACCTGGCAGCAACGGCGTTGCCACGATCACGCACAACGGTGGCGCGATCCCTCGGCGCGCGCTCGTCAACATCGGCGGCACGGCTGGTTATATGGTTAACCCTACCAGTATTTTTACCAGCACAACATTCGGCATTCAGGCGCGTCAACTCGTTCCTGGCGGCGCACCAGCGGTGACGGTTGCCGTGCCTATTTATTGGGAGGTGGGGTTTTAATCTCTACGACCATCACTCTGTTTCCTGCGCGGCCTCCACGCCGCTAATTAGGTCATCGTCTGTTATCCCCTTTCACGTACTGGCTGAAAATGTCCCGCACGACGTTGGGCGCGGGGTCTTCGAGTAGCGAGATGCGCGTGCTGCCTTGTGACGTGCCGATCAGTTCGTCGGCGATAGCTGGCGGTAACGCCTTGACGCATTCAGTCAGCGCGCACGGCTGCAGCAGGTCGTGACGGCCAAGGGCCAGCAGCGTCAGCGTGACGGTCTTTGGCTCTTTCCACATGCGGCGCCCGGCCTGGATCGTCACCTTGAACCGCTTGTCACCGATCTTGGCCAACCCCCGCACACGCTCGTCGACGTCCTCCATCAACGTCTCCACCGCCTTGCGAGCGCTCCACAAGGCGATAATCTCGCGGTCATCCATCGCCAGGATGTTGCGCCCGCCCGCATAGGCGTCGAGCGCCACCTGCAACGCGTTGTGGACAGCGGGGCACGCACCTTTACCCGGGCAATAGCGGCAGTGCTCGCCTGGCCGTGGCGCGCCCGGGCTCTCGACGGCCAGCACCTCGGCGCGTAGCTTGTCGCGTTCAACAGCGACCCACGATGGTTCAAGCTTGAGCACCTTGCCGGGCTGACCCAGCGGCACGCGCGGCTGATACACGGCCAGCCACACGCCGCCGAGTGTCTGCTGTAGGGCTAGCGGCAGCGCCTCGATGCTAGCCACCGCATAGGCGGCGAGCTGCGCGTTTGGGTCGTCCGGCCTGCCGACGTCCACATCATGAAACCCGTACTTGTAGTCGACGATGATCAGGATCCGCGCGCGCGGCAACCAGATGCGCAGATCGAGCGTGCCAAATAGCTGCGGGTGGATCGAGTGGATGTTCACCGGCGACTCGACGCTGATGAACGCGTCCGGCTCGTTGGCGGGTATCAGCGATCGGATGAACGTCACATAGTCGTGTCCGTGGTCGCGCAGCTGCTCGTTCCACGCCGCGGGCGGCATGTCACTTGGTACATTCAAACCAAGCGGCACCGCCTGTTCAGGACACGGCACACCGAACGGCTGCAGATTAAACGCCTGACCGACGCACCACTCGGCGACGGTGTGTGCACACGTACCCTCGGCAGCGGCGGGCGAGCTGGGGCTATCGGCAACGTTCATGCTCAGATGCACGCTCAACGGGCAGGCGCGCCAGCGCGCACGCGCCGAGAACGATAGCTTGGAATGTTTCGTAGCGGGGATTGCCATTAGAAGCCACCTGTGGCGATGTGCGCCGTCTCTTTTGTGCTTTCTAGATCGTCAACAAGATGTACGAGCGCAAGAATCAACTTGTCGCCAGTGAGGTCGCGCCACGGCGTACCGTAGCGTAGCGCCGTCATCGTGCCGTCGTCTTGTTGCAATATTTCATACTTGCCGTCTTCGAGTTTGATCGCTTTCGCCATGGCGGTTCCTTGGTTAGTAAACATAATGTAAGTGTTTTATCATCGGTTGGCAAGCGTGCGGTGCACTATAGGTGTGGGCTATCATGATGGCGTTTTGGATAGACAAACCGATACACTGCCGCCATGGCAGTCGAACCCATCAAAGCGTCCCTTGTTGCCGATCTGGTCGGGCTCATTAACGAGAACCTGGGGGCGCTGCTGCACGTTGTCATCGTCTGCTGTCCGGACTGCCGCGGTTCGGGTGTGACGTTCGTCGGTTCAACGCGTACGGAAATGTCGTGCGAGACGTGTGGCGGTGCGGCGGCGGTGGAACGCTACCAGCTCGACCAGGAAAAGCTGCGCAGCGAACGCTATGGGCGCCACATCGAGCAGTTCGAATACAAACAGGGTCAGTACGTGCCCAAATTCCGCAGCAAGGATAAAGCGTTTGCGCAGCTATCGCGGCTACTCGGGCTCGACAAGGCGATCATTGAACTCGGCAACAGTCTACCTCTCTCGGCCACGATCAGCGACGCTGACCGCGCTGCGTACGTGCATCAGCTGAAAGAGCTAGCACAGATGGGCTTGCTCGATGGGCAGTGAATCGTCAGCACTAGCCGCGCCGCTAGCCGCGCCGGTCGGCCACGTGCCGCTTGATCCGGTCGATTTCCTGATACAGGAAGCTCGCACCAACTACGCCGCGTTTATCAGTGCGACGCACCGGCCGGCCTACAAGCACTCGACGTTTTCGGTGAAGGTCTGCCGGGCCATTGATCAGTTCGTCGATGATCTGATCGCCTGCAAGCGCCCCGTGCTGATGCTCACCGCGCCTCCGCAGCACGGCAAGAGCGCCCTCATCTCCAAATGCCTGGCGCCCTACCTGTTCGGGCGGTTGTCCGAGCACCTGCCGGTAACCTACATCGCCGGGGCGACCTATGCGATGACGCTGGGCCGACGGTTCGCCGGTGGCGTAAAGACCATCATGGGTTCGCCGGTGTACCGGGCAATATTCCCGGCGATGTCGATGATCGACTACAAGGGCAAAAACACCGCGGCCGACTTTGACGTGCCGAGCCAGGAACCGGGCGTGCCGGGCGGCTTCCAGTTCGTCGGTGTGCGCGGTGGTCTGACCGGCCAGCCCGTGCACGTGCTGTTTATCGACGACAGCGTCAAGAACACCACCGAGGCGCTCTCGCCAACGACGCAGGAAAGCAACGAGGCGTGGTTCGACGCAGTCGCCACGACGCGCATGCAGGAAATGAGCGGCACCGTACTCATCGGCACGCCGTGGTCATCGGGCGACCTGCTCGGGCGTACCCGGGCCAAGTACAAGGATGACCCCCGGTTCACGCTTATATCGTTCCCGGCGCTCAACTACCCTGACCAGATCGGTTACCGCGACGACCTGCCGCTCGGGCCGCTCGTGCCGCGGTTGCACTCGGAAACCAAGCTACGCGAAACCAAGCAGCACATGTCGGAATTTTGGTGGTCGGCGATGTATCAGCAGGTGCCGATGTCCGAGTATGGCGCCATCTTCAACAAGCAGTTCACCCAATACTATCGCCAGGCGGACGTTGCCAGGCTCACGTTCAAGCGCGTCGTGATGTCGGTCGATGCGACGTTCAAGGACAAAAAATCGAGCGATTACGTGTGTGTCGGCGTGTGGGGCCTGACGCTGGACGACCGCGCCTACCTGCTCGACTGGCGCCGCGAAAAGCTGGCCTTCGTCAAGACCGCCAACGCGATCATCGACCTGAAAGCCAAATGGCCGCGCACCTCGCGCATCTACATCGAAGACGCAGCCAACGGCCCGGCGCTGATCGACATGCTGTCGAAAAAGGTGCTCGGCATCGAGGCGGTGCCGCCGCTGGGCAGCAAGGAAGCCCGCGCGCATGCCGTGTCGTGGGTGTGGGAGAACATGCAGGTGTTTCTGCCCGATCCGCTGGAGCGCCCCGGTATCGTGCCTGTCGTGTCGGAGATTACGACCTTCCCCGATGTCAAGAACGACGACGCGGTCGACATGATGACGATCGCCCTGCATCAGCTGTTCCTCCGTTCGCCGATCGCCGCCATGATCACGAAAGACATTCTGGACCGCGCCAATGCGTGATAGCCTACACAACGCCACACGGAGCCTTCACCATGCCGTCTAAAAACCCTTACCTACGGGCGCAGAACATCCGGGAAACGCCTGACGGTGCGCGCGTGGGGCCAGACGTGACGCCGGTCGCTGCGATACGCGCACGATCCGCGTCGCTGACGGCGGACCAGAAACGGCAGATGGTGCAGAACGCGCTCGACAACGCGCCGGTGACACCGGACTCGCCGAGTCTGTCCAACGCGGCAAAGTACACGGTGGACCCCGAGCGCTACGCCAAGGGCGAACGCGCCGCGGCCGAGCATGCGCAGGATTACAACCTGATGGCCGGCAACGCCCTGTCGTTTGTGCAGGCAACGGGCTTCCCGGGGTTCCCCTCGCTCGCGCTGCTGGGCCAGCTGGCCGAGTACCGTTCGATGCACGAACGCCTCGCTGACGAATGCGTGCGGGCATGGGGCAAGGTCACCAGCACGGGCGGCGCTGACGACAACAAACTGATCGAGCTGACGGCCGAGCTTAAGCGCATCGACTTGCGCGGCGTCGTGCGCACGCTGATCGTGCAGGACCAGGCGTTCGGTCGGGCACACGCGCTGATCAAGCTCAAAGACGACGAGAAAAAGCTCGACCTGCCGCTGGTGCTCAAGCCCTATACGATCAAGAAAGGTTCGCTGGAAGGGCTGCGCACAGTCGAGGCATACTGGGTGACGCCGAACAACTACAACTCGATCGACCCGAGCAAACCGGACTTTTACAAGCCGTCGAGCTGGTGGATGCTTGGACAGGAAGCCCATTCCACGCGGTTGTACACGATGGTGAGCCGCCCGGTGGCCGACATGCTCAAGCCGGCCTACTCGTTCGCCGGCGTGTCGATGTCGCAGCTGGCGATGCCGTACGTCGATAACTGGCTGCGCACGCGTCAGAGCGTCAGCGACACGGTGAAACAGTTCAGCGTCTCCGGCGTGCGTACCGACATGACGCAGATGCTGGCGCCCGGTGGCGTGACCGATCTGGCCAAGCGTGCGCAGCTGATCAACGCCTATCGCGACAACCGCAACTTGCTGTTCCTCGATATGGCAACCGAGGAGTTTTTCCAGGTCAATACGCCGCTCTCCGGTCTGGCCGAGCTACAAAGCCAGTCGCAGGAACAGATGGCCGCCGTGTCCCACATCCCGCTCGTCATCCTGCTCGGCCTGTCGCCGGAAGGCTTGAACGCCAGCAGCGCGGGCGAAATCCGCGTGTTCTACGATTACGCGCTCGGCTATCTCAACGCCGTCATTCTGCCGTTCATCCTGTACGTGATCCAGGTGGCGCAGCTGTCGCTGTTCGGCGAAATAGATAACACGATCGGTTGGGAGTGGTTGCCGCTGATGCAGGAAACGCCCGCCGAGAAGGCCGAGCGCCAGAACAAGGAAGCGGACACCGACACGAAATACATCGAGGCTGGCGTGGTGCGCACCGAACAGGTCGCCGCCAAGCTGGAAGCCGACCCGGGGTCACCGTACGCGCGCCTGATGGCCGAGGAGGACATTACCGACCTCGACAGCACGGACATCGACGGCATCACCGAGCACATACTGGCCATGCAGCCACCGAGCGGTGCCCCGCCGCAGATCGCCAGCCAGGCCGGTAGCCCGGTTGCCGAACCGGCCAGCGGATCGAACAACCTGGCCACCACGATCACCAAGCCCCGCAACCGGCGCAAGGGAAACTGACCATGACACGACGACTCGAACCCTGCCCGTTTTGCGACGCCGACGACGCTACGCTGGTCCACCAGCAGCGCAAGGTCCGCTGCACACAGTGCGGCGCCGATGGGCCGGTGGGTGAGACGGCCGCGCAGGGCGAGCGGTTGTGGAACGTACGCGCCACACCACGCTCGCGCACCGTCGAGCGACGCCGGTTCGAGCCGCGCACCTTGCGCAGCCTGCTGGACTGACGGCGCGCACCGATGGAGCTCCGCGCGCCCGGCGAACATGACATCTTGCTCGCCAACCCGTTGCCGAACGCCGCGACCGAGCGCGTCTATCGCACGCTGATTACGCGCGAGATGAATGCCATGGGTGCCAGCTATGCGCATTGGGTCGCGCGGGCGTACCGGCGCGTGCTCGCGCGGGCGCAGCGCACCGGTAAGGTCATCGACCCGCTGCTGGCCGCCGATGCCCGGTCACCGCCCAAGGATCAGACCCGCGCGCTGTTTGTCGAGCTGAAACGGCTGGACGATTACTGGACGGTGCGCGTGAAGCGCTTCGCACAAAAGACCGCCACGCGCATGGCGCAGGATTGGCTCCGCGAGAACACGAACGCGTGGCAAATGAAGCTCAAGCGCAAGGGCTTCACGGTGAAGCTGCAGACCACGGCCAAGCAGCGCACCTTTCTGCAGGTGAAGATCAAGGAAAACGTCTCGCTGATCCGGTCGATACAGGAGCAATACCACAAGAGCATCGAGGGCGTCGTCGCGCGGGGCTTCCTGTCCGGTCGTGACCTGGCGACTGTGGCGAACGCACTGACCAAGGCGCACGGCGTCACTACGCGCCGCGCGGCGCTGATCGCACGCGACCAGGCGAACAAGGCCACGGCGCAGCTCAACAGCATGCGCCAGGACGAGCTGGGTATTAAACGCGCGACGTGGATACATTCCAGTGCCGGCAAGGAACCCCGGCACGAACACGTACGCGCGGGGCGTGAGGGGTGGGAGTTTGATACGCAGGTAGGTATCGACTTTGCCGACGGGTTCGGGTTCGTCAAACCTTCGGAAGCAATAAACTGTCGATGCAGTTCCCGAAGTCACATCCCGGCGCTTAAGCGCGGCGGCAATGCCAGTTACAAATTGATGGACCTCGGCAAGTTCAAGGGTGTGCTTGAACCGGCCGCCAGCGACGGTTAGCCGCGGTTACGCGTGAAGTTCGCGCGATAGGCTGCTGACGTATAACTTAACTCGCACCATAGTTTTCATCTATTGTTTACAAGGCAATGACGTGCGTTCTAGTATCGCGCCATGACCACGCTGCAGTTCGCTTTTGACAAACAGACGTCGCGCAGCCGCGACGCCGATGGGCGTATGCGCGTCAAGAACTGCATTCTGTCAACCGCCGAGGTCAACCCGTACAACGGGCGCGAGATCCCCGGATGGGAAGCCAAGGGGCTCGACCCCGACAAGGTCTACCATCTGCATCGCACGCCCGAGGCGCTCGCCGCGTCCGTGCCGACGTGGGAAGGTAACCCGCTCATGCTCAAGCATATCCCGAGCACGGCGAATGCGCCGGCCAAAGAGCACAAGGCCGGTTCGGTGCATTCGATCAAATTCGACGGCAAGCATCTGCGCGGTGACCTGCTCGTCGACGACGGCCAGGCGATTGACCTGATCGAGTCGGAAAAGCTGTCCGATCTGTCGGGCGGCTACCGCTACAAGCCGAACATGACGCTGGGCGTGACGTCCGACGGCAAAGCCTACGATGGCACGATGGACAATATCCAAGGCAACCACGTCGCGCTTGTCGACGACGGCCGCGCCACCGGTGCGCACGTCGCGGACGCTGCGCACAAAACCGTACTACTTGCCGGGGATGCTGCTGTGGCCAAGAAAGTCCAGGAAAGAGAACAGCAGGATAACCCCGCCTTGAACACCGGCGCAGCACCGGCAGCAAAAACCGCAGCCGCTGCACCCGGCGCTGCTGCACCAGGCGCAGCCGCATCAAGTGCCGCCCCGGCCGCGGTTGCGGCACCTGATAACGACGCACAGCTGGCGAAGGTGGGCGAAGCCCTCAAACACATCGCCACCCTTATCGAAGCAATTCAACAACCCCCCGGCGGAGACAACACCATGAGCAAGGCCAACGACAAAAAGACCGTCGAGGATCGCGAGCGCGCCCACGACGCCGAGTTGCGCAAGCGCTATAGCGAAGACAAGCGCCGCAGTGCTTTCGACAAGGCGCGCGACGAGATGGCCGACGACGCGAAGGAAGCCGAGGACGCCAAGGGCGCCTTTGACAAAGAGTGCGAAGACCGCAAGGCCGAGGACGCCCGCCGCGAAGCGTATGACGCCGAGCGCGACAAGGACGAAGCCGAGGACGCCAAGAACGCGTTGCCGGAGAAGGATGCGCAGGAAGGCAATGGCGCCCGCGGCGAGAAAACGCCACACGGTGCGATGGACGCCAAGAGTGTCGCCACTGCGATCGACGCGGCGGTGACTACGGCCGTGGCCGCCGAGCGCAAGCGCGCCAGTGCGATCGAAACCGCCACCCGCGACGTGCGTGATGTGCTGGGCGAGGTCTACGGTATGGACTCGGCCGACGCCATCTATCGCGCTGCGCTGGAACAGGCTGGCGTCGACCTGGCGGACATCCCGGCCGGCTCCGAAAAGGTCGCCTTTACCGCGTATAAGGCCGCAACCGCCAAGGCGGCACGACCGTCCGGCTATGCGCTGGACTCGGCCGCGGCGAACACCGAAAAGACCGGCAACCAGACGAACATCACCTCGTTGCTCAATCGCATCTCCGTCAAGGGCTAAGCAACGCCTACCGGCCTCGCTCGCTCTAACGGTACACCTTCACGCTTTACCCCTTACGGAGATAGCTCATGTTTCAGAATCAGGTTTGGATCAACCCCGCCGCCGCGTTGCCGGGCGACTTCGCATCGAGTAACCCGATGGATTTCAAGGTGTCCAGCTCGGGCCGTCTCGTTGCGGACGCCGCGGGCGTCACCGTCGGTCATTTCGCGGTCGTCAACAACGGCACCACGACCACCGGCACCGTTACCAGCCTACCGGCTGCTGCCGTCAACCCCGAACTGATCGTCTTCGTGCACCGTGAAGACAATGCCGGGATCGTGACCTACCTGGCCGAGGCCAGCAACGTCATCCAGCCGGGCAACCCCGTGTCCGCGTTTCGCACAGGCGATTTCTTCGTCAATGCCGACGTGATCACTGGCACTCCGGTCAACGGCGCCGCCGTATATTGGGACACCGTCACCGGTAACACCATCATCGGTGCGCCGGGCGCCCCGCCTGCTACCACGGTGGCCACCAAGTTTTTCCTTGTCTCGGACGCGGCCACTGTTGGCGCGACCGTGATCATCTCTGACCAGGCATAACCCGCGCGTTCAACCTGACCATTCTGGCCGAGGCCGGCAACGTCTCACTTTTGGAGCTACAACCATGCACGACAAGCAGCTGATTGCACAGTTGGCGCGCGCCGGCCTCGTACTGCCGTCTACCGTCACGAACGTCTCTTCGCCCGTTGACCAGTACGCAATGGATGCGGCGAGCCTCGTCCCGACGCTGGCCGGTGTGCCGAACGCTGGCATCCCGAACTACCTGACCACCTACGTCGACCCCAAGGTGATCGAAGTCACGGTCGCCCCCATGGCCGCCGCCGAGCTGATCGGTGAAAGCAAAAAGGGCGACTGGACCACGTTGGTTGCCGCGTTCATCCAGGCCGAGCCGACCACCCGCGTTGCCACCTACGGCGATTATTCGTCTGACGGCAGCTCGGATGCCAACATCAACTACCCGCAGCGCCAGAGCTACTTTTTCCAGACGTGGACCCGCTGGGGCGAGCGTCAGCTAGCCATGGCCGGTGCAGGCCGTGTGGATCTGGCGTCACAGCTCAATTACAGCTCGGCGCTGGGCCTGGCCAAGTTCCTCAACGCCTCGTACCTGTTCGGTGTCGCGGGCCTGCAGAACTACGGTCTGACCAACGACCCACGCCTGCCGACCCCTGTAGCGGCCGGCACCAGCTGGGCGACGGCTACGCCGGACGTGATCTTCAACAGCATCGTGGCGATGTTCAAGCTGCTGGCCGGTCCGACCCAAGCCAATGGCACCATCAAGCAGACCGACGAGCTGCGCGTGGGCCTCGACCCAACCGCACTGGCTGACATGAACAATGTCAACACGTACGGCCTGTCGGCGGCCAAGCTGATCAAGGACGCGTTCCCCAAGATGCAGTTCGTCATGGTCCCGGAATACAACACCGCGGCCGGTCGTCTGGTGCAGATGTGGGCGCCCAAGGTCGAAGGCCAGGAAACCGCCACGTGCAGCTTCACCGAGAAAATGCGTGCGCACGCGATCGAGCGTTACAGCTCCTACTTCCGGCAGAAAAAGTCAGCCGGCACGTGGGGTGCGGTTATATTTAAGCCTTTCGCCTGTTCGCAGCTTTTGGGCGTCTAGCGGTTAAGATTCGTACAGCTAGCGGTATGTAGACTAGCCCCACTCTAAACGGTGGGCTTTTCTTTGTGGACATCACGTTCTTTGTGTACCTTCTGACTTTCGCAAACGGCAAAGTGTACGTGGGCATGAGCCGCACGGACTCAAAAGGTCGTGACACGAACCGGTACTACCAACACGCAAACGCGGCACGAGTCGGCAAGCAAGGCTTCGTTTATAGCGCGTGGCGCAAGCACGGCCCGCCTGTGCAGACTGTCTTGTCCGCGCACGTCTCGCGCGAACTTTGCGCACTTGCCGAAATCGACGCGATCCAACAATACGACTCGATGAACCCGGCGGCGGGCTACAACCTAGCGCCCGGTGGCGAAGGCATGCATGCGCCAGTCGGTTCCGCCATGTACGAGCTAATGCGCGCGAAGGTGTGGAACAACCCGGAAACACGCAGCAAGATATCGGCTGCGCTGAAAGGTCGCCCACTACCGGACGCTACGCGTGAGGCGCAGCTGAAGTGGTGTCGTAGCGACGCCGGGAAGGCCTTTATACGCGGTGTGACAGCCCGGCCGGAAGTGCGTTCGCAGCTGTCTGCGAGCATGACTGAGCGGCTTGCGAACGGGTATCGTGAATATCTCGGCGACGTACAGCGCGGCAAGCCACGGAAGTTCACAGAGAAAGGCTGGGCGGCACGCCAAGCGAAGCGACTCGCGTGGCTCGATAGCGAGGTAGGCAAAGCTGCGCTGCGCGCCGGTTGTATCGCCATGCGGGCTAACCCCGATAACGAAGCCAAGCGAAAAGCAGCCGCCGCACTCTACTCGAATTCCGCCACCAACAAAGTGCACTGCGCCGAGATGGGGGCGAAGTCTCGCAAAGCAGTCAAAGACCTCGCCACTGGTGAAATGTTTGAATCCCGCACAGCAGCGGCTAAGGCGCGCGGTGTGACAGGTCCGACTATCGGCTATTGGGTGAAGCAAGGGCGATTTGTCTACGTTTGATCGTCTGCGCAAGTGACACCACCGCGCATTCTGCTGCTATGCTCGCGCCCGTGGGCACCGATTCACCGGTGCCAAACAGTGGCGCACACGGATGTGATTCAGAGCCCGGCTAGTCCGGGCTTTGTTTCGTTTGTACGTTGCCGGTGCCGTTACAATAGGCGCAGTACGTCGTCGCGCGCGCTCGGCCACCGGACACGACACGTGTGCCCAGACCGTTGCATACGGGGCAATCACTGCCTAATGGCGAAGGTACGTTCGCCGCCTGTATCGACTGCGCAGTTTGTCGCTCTAGCTGCAGCGCCACCAACACGCGAATGGCATAAACCGTGTCGATGGGTTCTATATCGTACTCACGCATGCGCGCTTCGTCGCGATGTAGCCTTGTAAGCAGTTCGCTTAAGTCGTTTGTCAGCTCATCGCCGCCGACAGACGGCGTCTGCGCGGCTTGCCATGCCGCCCACGCGTGACGCGCAAAGCCGGCCAGATACTCGCTGTGCTTGTCCAAACCCCATCCGATAGTGACGCCATCGGGTGCGAGACGGGCATTGTAGAACGCTTCCATGCGCAGCTGTTCGGCGGTTTTAGGTTTCGCGTCTTTGTGGCTCATGGCACAAGAAACGATGGCTTAGGCAGATGCAGCACTACGGTGCGGTTGTCGCGCGTGAAGTAGAGATTGCCGTCTTTCGCCGTGACTTCCACCAACTCCATAGTACCCCACGGCACGTCGAGATGTTTTAACGCGTTCTTAAAGTCCTCATAAAAAACATCAGCGTTCATAGCCGTCGCCCGTGCCGTTGCACGCCATACAAACTAGCGGACAGTCGCTTGGATTTAACAATGATCGGGCCGGCACTCTTCCTATGCCGTAGCACATATCACAGAGACTGCCTTGTAATGGGGTCGCGGACGCCGCCTGTATCGACTGCAGGAACGCGCGCAACGCCGCGTCCGACACACCATTGCGCAACACCGCGCCCGCGTAGGCGTCTAGATCACGACCGTCGGCTGTTGCGAGATTCATGTCGGGCTGTTTATCCGCAATCAACCGGATGGCATCCAGAAACAATTTGGCATGATCCTCCGGCGGCACAATACCTGTACCGCCTACGAGTTGCTGCAAGCCGTAAATAACACGGCCGCGCTCTAACAGGTCGGCGAATTTGCTCATGATCCACCTCGCACACGTACCCACACCAGATACAGGCCCATCAGCACGAGCGCCGCGTAAACGCCAATGGCCAGCAGCGACGCGGACAGGCTGTAGCCGCGCCGGCGCAACGTTTGACGACTCATGGCAGCACCCGACCGCACTGCGCACGATGCGCCGCCAGTTTCGTTTCGAGATACGCCTGGAGCTCGTCGTCAGACAGCGCTAGCGTGTCGACGATGGCCTCGGGCTTGCCGTCGTGCAGCAGACAGGCCAGCGCGCGCTGTTCGACACTACGCGTGGCATCCGCCCAGTAGTGATCGTTCATGCCGGCGGTCCTCCATACGGCATATCGAGCGTCAGCAGCGCAGCCAGCACGAACAACCCGACGATGACTGCCGTGGCAACCCATTGCCATTTGTCAAATGACGGTGGCCCGAGCGCGCGTTCCGCATCGGCTTCGCGCTGCAGCTCTTGGTACTGTTCGATAGGCTTCTTCATAGTCATTGTCCCGCCGTTCTCCTGTTGGTAAGTCAAATGTAAGCGTTAGTTGTGTGCGTGTCAACACTTTTTAGCATTACAATCGTGTCGCACCGCCAACTCATCCAAAGGACTCGCCAAATGGTCGCTAAGTCGTCACCCGCAGTAAAGTCCGGCAGCACATCGGGCATCAAGCGCGCTGCGCAATTCGTCACCGTTGCCTGCAAGCTGCCGCAGGGCATCCGCATTCACGTCGAGGGCCGCGAAGCGCCGTACCACTTCCACGGCACCAAGTCGCCGTTCGCTCGGTTCGGCTACGGCATGACCGACGTCCCGGCCGAGGTGTGGGAACAGATCACCAAACAGTACGGCCAGCGCAAGGGCCACGACCGCAACGGCAAGCCCTGCCTGATCCCCGAGGCGACCTGGCTGGCTAATCGCATCGTATTCGCCGCCAGTGCACCGGAAGATGTCAACGCCGAGGCCAAGGATCGCGAAAAGCTCAAGGTGGGCTTTGAAGCGGTGGATCCGAAGAAGCCCGAAGATACGCCTGGGGCATCGATCATTCAGCGCGAAGGCGCGGAAGATCCCGGCCTGCCCGCAGGGATGGAGTAATCGTGGGCGCGGTCGTCACTTTCGATCCGGCGGCATTCATCGTGCTATTCCCGGAGTTTGCGACGGTGCCGCCCGCGCGCCTCACGCTGCTGTTTACCCTCGCGCAGACCATGCTCGACAACACGGGCGCCGGGCCGGTCAATGATCCGACGCAGCAGACCACGTTTTTTCAGCTACTCGTCGCGCACCTGCTGACGATGTTCGGCCCATCGGTCACCACGGGCGGCCTCGGCGGTGGTGTCGCTAGCCTACCTAACGCACCAGTGGGGCGCCTGTCGCAGGCGACCGAGGGCACGGTGACCGCGTCCTACGACTACCCCGTCGTGCCGGGCAATCCGTCGCAGGCGTGGTATTTACAGACCAAGTACGGCGCGATGTACTGGACGGCCACGGCGCGCTATCGCTCGGCACAATACATGGTCACCGTGTCGCCCGGCACGGGTTACTCGCAGGATGCTATCGCCGCGCCGATCTACGTGCCTGGCGGCGTCTAGGCGCGCTCGTGAGCGTCAGCCGCAAAACCATCCCGGTCAAGCGCCAATACCGCAGCATGAGCGTCAAGGCAGGCGTGCTGGCCGGCTCGACGTACCCCGCGGACGAGTACACGAACCACAAGACCAAAGCAACCGTACAGGACAACCGCGGCGGCATGCCGACGGCCGTTATCGCGATGGCGCTTGAATACGGCAGTCGGCAGCGCGTCGCCCGACCGTTTATGCACTGGACCGTCGCCGAGAAACAGAAAACCTGGGTGCGCGATCTGCGCAAACTCATTCAGTCCGGCATGAGCCCGCCCGAGGCGTTTGCCACGCTCGGGCAGATCATGAAAGAAGACCTCCAGCACACCATCTCCACCTGGCCGGCGGACAACTCGACCGAGTGGGCCGAGATTAAAGGTTACAATCACGGGCTCCTCATGACGAGCCACTTGCTCAATTCGATCGAATTCGAGGTGTCTAATGGTTGAGGGATGGCGTCCGGTCGTCGGCTTTGAAGGCCAATACGATGTTAGCGATCTAGGACGCGTGCGACGCTGCGCGCGGCTTGTTGACCGTTCAAATGGGCACGCTTACCGCGTCGCAGAATTGGTTATTGCGCAGGTAGATTCGCCGCGCGGCTATAAATATGTCGGTTTCAAAGTTGCTCGAAATACCAACCGAATTTTTCTTGTGCACCGGTTGGTCGCGCAGGCTTTCGTGGCAAACCCAAATAGCTATCCCGACGTTAATCACATCGACCTAAACAAACTCAACAACGCACCCGCGAATCTTGAGTGGTGCACCAAGGCGTACAACACTGAGCACGCAACCGTCGGCGGTCGTTTTCACGGCCGCAGCAACCCTAACGCGCGATTTAAATTGCAGCCCGAAGACGTCGACATAATACTGTCCCGTCTAGCCGCGGGGGACCGCCAACACGCCATAGCCGACGATTACGGTGTGTCGCAGTCGCTCGTGAGCATGATAAAGTGCAAACGTTGCTGGCTTGCGCCGCCAGCGGAAGCGCGCACATGACTTTGAACCTGCACGATTGCGTTCGCGGCGCCATTCAGGGCGTCGTCGAGGACGTGCCCGGCACGGTGTACACCAGCTCGGGCTCAACCATCGTGCGCGGCATCGCGCAGCCCTCCTTTAGCAGTGCGCCGGCCATGCTGCAGCTGCAGGCACTGTCCAAGTCGCGCTTGCAGCATCTCAACGGCGCCAGCTACTCGGAAAGCCGGGAGACGATCTACGCCTACGGCAACCTCAATGATCTGGATCGCCCTGACCAAGTGGGTTCCGGCGTGGTGCAGATCACGGCCACCGGGCAGTGGTTCATGATCCTGCAGGTCGTCGAGTGGTGGCCCGGCTGGTGTCAGCTGGAAGTGACACGCCAGCTTAACGCCGCGAGCGTGCAGGCACTGATTGCGCAGATCACCAACGGGCAGAACCCGCCGGTGACGCCATGAGCGTGACGATTACCCCGAACGAGGATCAGATTTTCGATACCGTGTGGGCATTCATCGCCTCGCTGTTTGATCCTTCGCTGGCCGGGCAGATCACCAAGGCGTCACAGAATTTCACACCGACGCCGCTCAACACCTACTGCATCATCCAGCCCGGTGTGAAAATGCGCACCGACCAGGCCGTGCACGGCTACACGCCTGGCGCATTCTCCGGCGGCAACGCCTTTGGCACGCAAGACGTTTCACGTGGAACACAGTACAGCTACCAGTTCGACTGTTACGGGCCGTCGGCGCCCGATTGGGCAGACATCATCGCGATCGCCTGGCGCTCGATGTGGGCGGCGGACTTTCTCGCGTACGGCTTCGACCTCAACGGCATCGCGCTCGCCGCGCAGGGCCTGGCCCCTCTGTTCGCCGACGAACCGCAGCAGCTGACGATCACGAACGCCGAGCAGCAATACGAGCAGCGATTCATGGGCCGGCTGTATCTGCAGGCGCACCAGGTCGTCAGCCTGCCGCAAGGCTTTTTCAACACCGTTCCGGGCGTGGTCATCGAGCCACCCTCGAACATGCTGGGCGAGGTCAGTTAACGCAATTTGATAAACGCGCCTGGCAGTTTGCACGCGCCTAATTGCGTTTCGTCGTCTTTACCGTAAGCGATCAACACCATAGGGCCGCCGCTGTTTCCCTTTGCGCGTGTACCGTCCGGGTAGTGAAAATGCGGCCGGTACGCCAAGAACAATAACGCGGACGCGCGAGGCCACACGTAACGCATGAACATTTGCGTTTCAGTGCGTGCAAATACTAGCGCCGTGCCACACCCGTGCTCGGCCATCTTTTTCAGCCACAACGCCGCGTGCTTACCGTAAGGCGGGTTTAGCCACACGCGGTTAAACCACGGTAATGTGAGTCCGTTTTGTTCAGGCAGTGCATAATGATATAGCGCCGTCGGCCAGGGTCGTTCGTGTTCCGGTTGTGCGCACGGATCTAACGAAAAAACGCCCAACGCTTTTATAATTTCGGGCGGTGTGAGCCATACGTGCGTAGCCGCTTTGGGTCGCGCTTTGTACGGGTGCGGCATGGCGCTATCTCGTGCTGTTGTCGGTAAGCACAATGTAAATATATCTTGTGTACGTGTCAAGCGTCACGTATCGCGCTAATGTAAATATCATTACTGCTTCACGCCCCATAAGCTAGCGCCTACCGCGCCTGTTTGCGTCGGCACCGCTGCTACACCCTTTTGGAGCCCATCCATCGTGACCACGCAAACGACGATACCGCTTAACCATTTTGTGTCGATGTCGCCGGGCGTGATTGGCGCCGGTGGCACCCCCGGACTGCTCACTGGCGTCGTGCTGACGTCCGACCCGTCCGTACCGCCGGGCTTTCTGCTGACCTCGTTTGCGACCGGCACCGCCTCGGCGTGGTTCGGCCCGACCGCACCGGAAACGGTCGCGGAGAACAACTACTTCCCTGGCATCCTCAACGGCGGCCAGCTGCCGTACCAGCTCGTTTACGCCGCGTTCGCTGCAGCCGCAACGCAGGCTGGTTCTTACGGCGCCCAACTGACGGGCCTGACGCTGGCACAGCTAAACGCCTTCGCCGCTGGCACGCTGATCGTGACCGTCAATGGCACGCTCTACACGTCCGCGTCGATCAGCCTGGCCGCCGCGACCTCGTTCGCCAACGCCGCGACGCTGATGACGGCCGGCTTCACCTCTCCGCCATTCGCCATCACCTACGACACGCAGCGTAATCGCTTCCTGCTGCTCAGCACGCTTACCGGCACCGGTGCGACGTCCTCGGACGTCTCCGGTACGCTGGCCGCGAACGTGGGCCTGTCGAACGCGTCCGGTGCGTTTATTGCCGAGGCCGGTGTGCCGATTGATACCCCGGCCTCGGCGATGGCCCGTCTGACCTCGCTGACGACCAATTTCGGCACGTTCACGACCGCACTGACGCAGGCGCTGTCCGTGCGCCAAGCGTTCGCCGCGTGGAACACGCTGCAGAATTTCAATTACGCCTACATCGCGTGGGACACTGACGCGGCCGACCTGACGGTGAACAACGCCGCCTCGTTCGGTGCGATCGCCTTTGCACAGCCGTATCAGGGCACCGCACCGGTGTATGGCGGCATCGATACCGCGTCAGCGATCATGGGTTACGCCGCCTCGATCAACTACAACATCATCAATGGCCGCACCACGCTGGCTTTCCGGCAGTTCCTCGCCGGCACGGCGGCGACCTGCTCGACGCTAGCTGCCGCGGCGGCGCTCGAATCGAATAACTACAGCTATATCGGCTCAGCGGCCAACTCGGCGAACCAGTGGACCATCGCCTACCCCGGCAAGGTATCCGGCGCATTCCTATGGCTCGATACCTACCTCGACCAGATATGGCTGAACAAGTCGGTCCAGCTGGCACTCTTCACGGCGATGCTGGCTTACAACTCGCTGCCGTACAACCAGGATGGCTACACCAAACTGTACAGCGCCGTCGCCGGTGTGATGGTCGCCGGTGTGAATGCCGGTGTGATCGTCCCGGGCGTCACGCTGTCGCTCAGCCAGGCGCAGCAGGTCGACAATGCGGCGGGCCGGATCATCTCGACCAACCTGCAGGCGCGCGGCTGGTATGTCCTCATTTCCGAAACCTCGGCACCGGCACAGACGCGCGCCGCGCGCCAGTCGCCGCAGTGCACGGTCTTTTGGATGGATGGCGGCAGCATTCAGCAGTTGACCGTCCAATCTCTCGCGATCATCTAAGGACTGACGACAATGGCAGGCACACTTACCACCGCTAATGCCGTCATGGCCGCGACCGTCGAGGCGCTATACCCCTCGGCCACCAGCCTGCAGGGTTGGGCGGCCGATGACGCGTGGGATCCTGAGGCCGTCGAGAACGGCGAATACAGCTATGGCATCGACGGCAAGCTGTCGGCCGGCTTCGTGTTCAACGAGGTTCCACTGGCCATCATGCTGCAGGCGGATTCTGCGTCCCTCGTCACGTTCGAGAACGTGTGGGGCTACGAGTTCACCAACCGCACGAAGCTCGGATGGGACATCGTCATCACAGCGACTGCGCTGGGTCGGCGTTACGAATACAAGGGCGGCTTCATGCGCTCCTACAAGGCACCGGCCGGCAAAAAGACTCTGCAGCCGGGCGTCGCCAACTTCGTGTTCGCCCAACTGCAGATTTCCAACCTCTAAGCCATGGCACACGCGGCCGGCATTTTGTTTATGCACAAGGGCCGCGTGCTGCTGCTCAAGCGGAGCCCGCTGGCCGCTGATGCGCCGAACACGTGGGGCTTGCCGGGTGGTCACATCGAACCGGGCGAGTCGCCCGAGCAGGCCGCGCGGCGCGAGACGTGGGAGGAAACCGGCAAGCGTCACGCCGGCACACTGCACCACCTGCTGACCTCGTCCGACGGCTTCGTGTGCTACGGCGCGGCGCTAGCCAAGTCGTTTGTGCCACGCCTCAACGACGAACACACGGCTGCCCGCTGGGCGCTGATCAACAAACTTCCGTCCGGCATGCATCCTATGTTCTTGGAGCTGCCGACCTTGTTGCCCACCACGAAAGGAACGCCACCATGAAACATACCGTCACCGGTGCCAACCGCCAGATGTTTACCGTTTTCCTCGTCGTCTGCATGGCCGTACTGCTCGCCGGCTGCAGCACCATCAAACCCGCGTCAGCCGCGACACCGGCGCAGATCGCCGCGGCCGTGTGCCCGGTCGTGCAGAACGACATCGCCACGTACCAGGTGATCTTTGCCACCAGTTTGCCGGCGTCGAACCTGGCCAAAGTCAGCGCCGACCTATCCAAGGCTGCGCCGGTAATCGCCGCGCTTTGTAGTGGCACATCGACGGTCAGCACCGCCAGCGTGCAGGCGTTCATCACCACCGGCTTACCCGCCTTGGCTGACACCATCAACTATTTACCGTTGTCCGCCTCGCAGAAAGCCAAGGTGACGCAGGATCTGCTCATCGCCGAGCTAGCCGTCGGTGTCGTGGGCGTGGTCGAGTCGCAGCTGCAGGCACCGGCCGCGGCCAGCTCGGCGCCAATCGTGCCATTGCCTACACTTGCCAAGTAATACGCTGACCCTTCCCGCCACTCTCAGGAACGCGCATGTCTGACGAACCCGAAACCAACACCCCGGCCGCAGTCGTGACCGAAACCCCGACCGAGCCGGTGACCGAGCCCGTGACGGATACGACCGTCCTCGACGAGCCTGCCCACGACGAACCGGCTGCACTGCCCGCACTCGTGCACGGCGTTATCGTGCGTGACAATGCGGCCGTTGACGGCGTCAGCAGCGGCCCGTTCGGCCACATGGATGCGGTTGTCGGCACCGGTGGTGCGGATGCCGCGACCGATGCGGCGGCAACGCCCGCACCCGGCGGCACCGAGGCGGCCGCGGCAGCGATTGCGACCGGTACGCTGGTTGTTGAGCCGGCGGGCGTGGTGGACGCGACCACGGGCGACGAAGTGGACCCGGCGACCGTGCCGGCCAATACCACCGTTGACCCCGTGCTGCCCGATACCGCAGACGACGCGCATACCACGCTGACTGAGACGCCGGCTATCGAGCCGGACATCGTGACGCCCGCCGGTACGCCGGTCGCCAGCGAGCCTGCTGAGTAACCGGACGTGCAGCCCGTCGACTACGCCCGGCTCGCACAGCGGGCCTACGCCGATGCCCCGACCGTAGGGCAGTCGGTCAGCGCTTCGCGTATGCACGCCTATGCCATTCCGGACACTACCGACGTCGTGCACGTCTTCCGGGGTACTGATGACTTTCAATCCCTGCTCGCGGACGGGGACATCACGACGACCTACGTCGAAGGGTTGGGCCACGTGCATGCCGGGTTCTACCGTGCGCTCGCCGTGATCCTGCCAGCTTGCCTGGCGCTACCGCGGCCAGCAGCCGTCGCGGGGCACAGCCTTGGCGCGGCCATGGCTATCCTCTACGCGGGCGTGCTGGCGCTGGTGAGCGGCCCGGACGTGGCGCCGGTGCCGGTGTATGCGTTCGAACCGCCACGGGTGTCTGCCGACGACACGCTAAGCAAGCTGCTCATCGCCAAAGCGGTGCCATGGTTCGCCTGTCGCAATGGTCGGGACATCATCCCGCAAATACCGCCAACACTAGCCCACGCCGGGCCCGTGACGGCGATCGGTACGGCCGTGCTGCCGTTCGACAATATCGAGGACCATCAAATCGCGCGCGTCGTTGCGGCGCTCGCTGGCGCCGTCGTCTGACAAAAAGAAACCCACCGGTTAAAGTGGGTGTTCGATCGGGTAGTGAGCCCTCCCGCGCCAACTCGCGCACATATCGGCGGTCTATGCGGTTCCCTTCCAGCCTTTAACGTCGGCGCTTGCTATCTACGCCATGCGCGGTGCGTTCACGTCAGCGGACTTAGCCGGCCGCAGCTCCGGTGACAAAAAGAAACTGCCGGTGGGGTGCCGGCAGTGAGAAACGCTACCGCACCTCACGGTGGGGTCGTCACGTTGTCTATTTTCCTGTTGTTTTGTCGACCGTTACGCATGCATCGCGAAATACACAAGGCGGCCCAGTACTCCCGCCTCCACCACTGAATATCGCCGTATGCGCCGTTTGGGTGGCATCTGGTGTTTTTGCCGGCGGCACGTGCACCACGCGTTCGCGATTGCGCCGTGCGGTACGTGCTGCAGCATAGCGTACGCACCAGGTGCAGGCGCGCCATACGGACACCAGCAGCGTGAACAGCCAGCTGCCGATATACAGGCAGCTGGCTACCAGCACCGCGAGCGCGGCGAGTACAAACAGGACGTTAAACTCGGCAATGAAATAGTCAAGTGTCATGATCAGGCTGCCGCAAGCGCGTCGAGTGCTTTCACGTGGTTCGCACGGTCGGCATCGGTGAACGCCATGATGTTCTTGCCCTCAAGCCCGGCCGCCGCAAAGCTCTTTTCGTACGTGCCAACACCGTGCAGGGCAATGAAATTGCGGCAGAGTTTCAGGTGCTCGACGTCCGACGGTGCGGCACTGGACGCAGTAGGCGTGGTGGGTGTCTCGGGCTTGAGGTTGTCGAGTGGCTGCGGGTCGGCGACCACGGACGCTACGCGCTCGGCCTGGGTGTCGGCGTTCGAGTGGTCAAACGTCACTGGTGGTTCGCCCGTGCCGCTAGCACCACCCTGACTACCGCCCGCGGCCGCGGCCGCCTCGGCGTCTTTCTCGGCCTTGGTTTTGCGCGGCTTACGGCCGCCGGTAGGTGCAGGTGTATCGGTGCTCTTAGCTTCCGGCTCGTCCGCGTTGTCTTGCGGCGAAGTGCCACCGCCTGCACCCACGACCGACTCGGCGCTCTCGTGCGACGCCCGCCCGTGTACCAAAAGTTGCGCGTCAAGCAGCACACCCGTCGCGGGTTGCGGTTCAGGCTGGCTACCCACGTTGCGCGTGGTAAAAAGAAAATGCACAAACTCTTCGAGTTCGGTGATCGAATTAAATTCAAATTTCATGGTTTGGCGATCCTGTTGATGCGTTAAAGCGTGGGAAGTGATCAGGCGCGCGCGGCGGCGGCCCGGTTGAATTGGGCGTTGCGGATCACGGTCAGCTGGCGCCGATGATGCTCTTCGTTCGCCCGCACGGCGTCGATCAGGCGCATCGTGCGCTCCACATGCAACACGTTCGTGTTGCGGATGGTGTATATCGCCCGCAGCGACGTTTTCAAAATCTCCGCCGACTTGACTACCGTCAGTGCGTCGGTCAGATCGGTCACCGTCCACTCTTCGAGCGGGAGTGTGGAATAGTCGGAAGGTCTGCGCACGGTGTTCATTTTCTTATATCTCTGTAAAGGGATGTGCAGTGGAGCGTAACGTTAAATGATGATTGACGCAACCTATCGCTAACGCGCAGACGCTATTTGGTGCCGACGATGGCATTCACCTCGGCGACCAGGCTGACCGGCACCATCGCGCGCACCGGCGGATCAAACGCCGGGAACCATTTCTTGCCCGCCGGCCACGTCTCTTGCAGCTGTTTGTCGGTCGTGACACTGGCCAGCAGCGTGATCAACTTGCTACGCAAAGCCCGGCGCTCGTTTTCAAGTTCAATGTCGGTCGTTGCTAGCGCCTTGGCGCGGTCATACAGCGGGTGTGCCTTGTCGACCGTCACGTCGGGCTTGTGCAACGGCCAGGGCTGTGACTTGGTCATCTTGAAACGTGCTGACGCCTCGGGTGGTGTGTCCAGGCCAAGCGTCGAGTAGCGGTTACGGTGCGTGAAGTCCGGGTGTTTGATAGACAATTCGCTGTAATAGTTCACCCATCCATCGGGTAGTTTGGCGACCAGCGCGGCGACCTTGCCATACTCACGCGTGTAGAGCGCGTCGGCTAGCTTGGTGCGCGCCGCAGCAAGTGCCGCCGTCCGTTTGGCAAACGTGTCCTTGACGCATTTGTCGATGATGTCTTGCCGCATTTCGTTCGTGATGCGCATGGCGTGTTACTCCGTCTCGGTGAGGTAAAGGAACGCGCAGCCCGGCGATTTCAACTCGATCAACGCCGCCAATGCGATCGAGCATGCCAGGTTCAAAAACTCATCAGCGTCGGCGGCGGCGGCGGCGGCGGCGTCGGCGGCGGCGTCGGCGTAGGCGTCGGCGGCGTAGGCGTCGGCGGCGTCGGCGGCGGCGGCGGCGGCGGCGGCGGCGGCGGCGTCGGCGTCGGCGGCGTCGGCGTCGGCGTAGGCGGCGGCGGCGTCGGCGTCGTCGGCGTAGGCGTAGGCGGCGGCGGCGGCGGCGGCGGCGGCACGTGCTGCGGCG